>ERZ1026776.277-NODE-277-length-37652-cov-26.839588_pt1 | contig 37652 bp, 49 predicted proteins | sample MGYA00380125_ERZ1026776 | MGnify/ENA primary metagenome ERZ1026776 (study PRJEB33269, sample SAMEA4719761) | human gut metagenome | biome: human-associated habitat; feature: organic feature; material: feces | place: Cameroon | collected 2013-10 ...
GGGGTTTCTCTTTTTTTGCAAAGCTCATATTTGTTGATTACGGGAATGCTCCTTAATTAAATCAAACGATTGCACGAATAGAATAAAATAATACAGTACAGATTAATATAGTTAATCCTATTAATAAGATAATTCCTAAAACTGTCGTTACAGCTCTCCAAACATATTTATAACAACGTACCAGGGCAACTACAATATATAATCGCAGAATTGCGCCTATAGTTTCTGTCAGTGTAGTTGGTATATGCATATATTTATTACCTTGCATGATAAAAAACAGGCAAACAGCAATATAAGCCAGATAAAGTATGATAGTTATTTTAAAAGCACTTTTGAGCATCACCACAAAATCATATACAGACAAGTGCCATATTTCACGTTCTTTATCGTGAACATAACCATTTTTGTCTACCCATTGATAATATTCGGTTTCTGGTTTACGTTCTTTTTCTTCTTTTTCCCATTTAGCCCATGTATCTTTAAGGCTCATTAATTATCACCTTCAATATTTTGAGAATCCTTATGTTTTTGGGATTTCAAGTACGCTGCTATTACTTCCTGGATGAATTCCTTCCCGTCATCATCTAGCTTCTCAATGAGATTAATTATAGAAAGCATCGTAAAACCATGACTGACGTATGTTTCTACTTTTGCTTCATCAATATTCCCCGACAGAAGCCAGTTCATATCACAGCCCAATTTGGCTATAGATAGCAAAATTTCTGAGCTAGGACGTAATTTGCCCTGCTCAACATTACTGTAATAACTTTGTGCTTTACCAATCTTGGCAGCAAATTTTGCTTGGTTAAGTCCGAGTGAATTGCGATAAATTTTCAGACGTTTACAAACAGATAACCAATCTGTATTCATTTCATTAGTTAGTTTATTTTGTTCTTGTACCATAATAATTAATCCAATCTTATACTCAATTTCTGATATCATTTTATCACAAATTGCTATATTAGACAATGAAAAAGTACGTTTTAAACGTAAATACATATAAAAAATCTAAATTAAAGGAGTGCTGAAATTGACGTTTAAAAGACTTATTATCGCAGAAAAATCAGATATGGGACGTGCCATTGCAGATTTTCTTTGGCCCCAAAAAGACTATCATGACAACAAAACCTATGTAGAAAAGGACGGTATCGCCATATCTTGGGCTGCAGGACATCTATACTATCTTGCACAACCTGCAGACTATGGCTATCCGACATGGAATTATTATCCGGTATATCCAGTTGATTGGGAGATAAACCCATATGCTAATAAATCAGTACAGCTCTCTGTGTTAAAGGATTTGCTATCCCTTGCTAAAGAGGTTGTACATGCCGGAGATCCAGATAGAGAAGGTCAATGCATTGTGGATGAAATCTTAGATAAATGCTGCTATAAAGGACCTGTAAAACGTATTTTGCCAAACGCTAAAGATAACTCATCATTAAAACGAGCTTTTGATGCAATGGATGATAACGACAATCATAAAAATATGTATATCGCGGCACAAGCACGCCAGCGAGCTGATTGGCTTGTCGGGATGAATTTATCCCGATGCTATCAGGAGCAGGCAAAAAAATATGGATTAGATGAGCGTTGGCGTGTAGGACGTGTAAAAATGCCCACCCTGGCTCTAGTCGTACAACGTGAACGTGATTTACAGAGCTTTTCTAAACATTATTTTTATGAGCTGCAAACAACCTTCCAAAAGGAGAATGTGCCTATTAGAGTAAAGTTAGTCCCATCGGATAAATTAAATCTAGATGAAAAAGGACGGGTATTGGAAAAAACTGTGCTGCAGGCCATTGCGACAAAGGTAAAAATGTCAGCTGGTATTGTAAAGAGCTATAAACGTTCTACTGGTGCAGAATATCCTCCACTACCTTATTCTATGGATAAGCTGCAGGTAGAAGCAAATAAAAAATACCACTTATCCCCTAAAAAAGTGTTGGACATTGTTGAATCGCTTTATCTTGCGAAATTGGTATCATATCCACGTTCTGACTGCAACTATATTCCTAAAGCACAACTAGAGGATTCCCCAAAAATTATTGAAGCTCTAAAAAAATATGGCTTAAATGTAGCTGATAAAGCAGATTTGAGTATTATTGGTAAAGCATGGAATGACAGCAAAATTACTGCCCACCATGCAATTATTCCGACCGGTGTCCTGCCAGCTAACCTTGATAGTGATCAGGATAAAGTGTATAAGCTAATCGGACAAAGATATATTATGCAATTTCTGCATCCATGTAAATTTGAAACGGCTGAATACACAATAATAGCAGCTGATGAAACATTCCGTGGCAGCTGTAAGCATATCCTTGATTACGGCTATAAAGGCGTAGGCCTTGGAGAAAGCAACACAGAAGATGATAACTTGACTGATGTACTGCCAAACTTAGCGGAAGGAGAGAATTTAGGTCTCCCGGCTGATTGTCGAATAGACGCTAAAGAAACCAAACCGCCAAAACGCTTTACTGCCGGCACTCTAATTAGTGCAATGACAGATATATGGCGTTATATGGCCAGTGATAATCCTAATAGAGATAAATTGAAAGAAATTAAAGGTCTTGGTACACCAGCCACCAGGGATGGCATTATTGAAGATTTACTAGCTACAACCATAAAGGGTAAACCGGTACGACCGATGTTAAAAGAAATCAAAAATGAGCTTATTCCTACAGCTTTTGGTTTTTACGTCGTCGATAATATAGGAAAAAATCTTACTGTACCAGATGCTACTGCGCTTATGGAATATAAATTGGCGGAAGTTGAAGCAGGAAAATATGATATAGCATCTTTTCTGGAAGAGATAAAATGCATGGTAAATGAAAATATTGATTATGCAGAACATCATCAGTTCCCTCCTGATCCGGAAGGTAAACCGCCAGTTGAATGTCCGCATTGTCATAATGGTAATCTTATAAAATGTTACAGCAAAGCAACAAAGGCAGAATTCTTTCTTTGCAATAACAAAGAATGTAAAAACCCCTATAATAACAAACCATATTATTATAATGTTGGAGATGACGGAGAGCCTATAATTGGATATTGTCCGGTATGCAAAAATGTTATGGATAGAGCCAAAGGACCATATGGTTTTTTCTGGAAGTGTCCTCATTGCAATAAAAATTATCGTGATAAGAATGGTATGCCAGACTTTTCCCAGAAGCCTAACAATACTTTTATCAAAAAGCCATTTCATAAATCGTAAACGAGGTGATGATTAAATGGATGAACCAAACAAGTCCACAGATCCTATTGCAGCAGCTTGTGATAATGAAGTAAATAATATTTTGAAAGAAGATGATGAGGCTGCTAACGAAGAAAAAAATGATACAGCTTCTGATAATACTGATGTAGAAAAGGACGCTTCTTCTAATTTTGATGAATGTGATTCTAATAACCAAAATGATGACTTAGCTGAAGAAGTTAATCTGAATGATATAGAGGAATTGGCAGAAGCAATTAACGGTATACATGATAAGGTGACTGTTATAGAAAATGACCAAACTAATTTTATCAGAAATACACAACAACGGTTAGAAGAAATTGATAATAATATAAAATCACTCATGGTCTCCTTACAAGAAATAGCTGAACAACCACAACAACTCAATGAGTTATCTCAATCCTTATTGAAAACCAGCAGCAATATCAATACCAGCGTTACCAATCTGCAGACTGCTTTTAATGGCATCAATGAAAGTACCACTCAATGTATAAGAGAGTTGCAAACGGCCGCCAATGAAATACCTAAAAAATTGTTAGAAGATTGCTGTCAGCAGAATAAAACTGCCTTGGAAACAGCTGTATCTAATTTTAATGCTATGAATAGCGCTGCTCAAAAATGGATTAAAAAATTAGGTAACAATGCTGATTTAGCAACGCAGATTGTAATTACATCAGGTGTAATTACACCACTATTGCTGTTTCTTGCTATAATGTATATGATTTTAAAATAAAGTTATTGTGTTTATGATGCCTTGACAGTGCTGAATTAATATGAATTTGATATATTTATATTGAATTTTGATAAGAAATATATTATAATTAATTTGTACATAGCGTACATCTCCTAAATGTACGCATTCTCCTTATGTACTACCTTTTGTTTTTATATTTTTCTCCCAACTCAGCCTGGACTTGTTCCAGGTCTCTTTTTTTATAAAACTGGTGATAAAATGGAAGAGAAGTTTTTACCACAAGACATTGCTGCAGAGCAGGCAGTGCTTGCTGCAATTCTTTTAGATAGGGATAGTATAAAAAAGATATTGGATGTATTAGATGCTGACGACTTTAGTCGAGAAGCCCATAAAGTAATATACAAAGCAATGATGAGCTTATTTTTTCATGATGAGCCAATAGATTATATAACATTAACTAATTATCTGCGCAGCAGAAATGAATTGGCTTCAGTCGGTGGATTAGCTTATGTTATGGGATTAAATGCAATATCTGCAGCAAATATAACTTATCATGCAGCTATAGTTAAGGATAAATCGGTTCTTCGTTCTATGATTAGAGCTGGGATGATTATTCAAGAACTCGGTTATAGTGCAAGTGATGTAAATAAAGCTGTAGATGAGGCGCAACATCTTGTGATGCAGCTTTCTAATTTTCATCATAAAGAGACTTTACAGACTGATTCGCTAAGCGAACTGCTTAAATATTGTCTTAATCGCGTAATTTCAAGTAACTATAAAGGTATATATACAGGCTTTAAGTGTCTGGATAATATGACTAATGGATTGCATCCTGGAACGTTAACGATTATATATGGTGTCTCAGGATGTGGAAAAACAGCATTGGTGCTTCAAATCATGGCTAATATGATGAAGAACAATAAAGTCATATATATTACTGATAGCGGTCTTGATGAGATAGCTTTAAGAATGATATGTGTGCTTGCTGAAGTATCATGTTGGAAATTTAAAACCAATCAGATGAGTGATGATGATTGGGAAAAAATACAGCAAGCTATTATTTCCAACGAGACTGATAGGGTAGGTATATATAGTTTTGATGCTTCTTTGATTGAATTGATAAGCCGGATAAGAGAAATATATAGAGAAAAGAAAATGGATGTACTTATTTTAGATTTTCAGTGTATCAGGCAAACTTATGAGGAGTTGTTAAAAAAAGTAAAGTCATTGGCAGATGAATTGGGAATAGTGATTATCGTTAATATGAAAAAAATACCGGAACAAATACAAGTGGATGATTTACGCTTACTATAAAAAAAAGATAATAATAGTGACTATAAGTTGTCTATTGAAAAGCATATTGGTGGACCTGTAGGTAGTATAGATATGTCTTTTGACAGTACAGTGCTTACTTTTAAAGAAATGTAGAACTGCAGCAGTTATGCTGGATTAACCTTATTGTACTTAAAGATAAGTTATGATAGAATAGCTGTTAAGGTAGATTAGGTTATTATACAAAACGTAAGCAGGTGAGATTATGGATGCTAATTTAATGATAAATATTGTTGCTGGCCTAGCAGTTTTAGATGTTACAGCTTGCTTAGGATATAACTTATATATGCTCAAAAAGTATTCTGATGGTCCGTGTGGAAAATATGCGATTGATTTTCTGCCTTGTAGTATGCTACTGAAAATAGCTGTTATCTTATTGCTTTTAATGATTTGTTATGGGAAATATGTCTATGATCATGATTTCTTATTGCCGTTAATCCTGCTCATTGCCGGATTACTATCTATTGCTGATATGATTTCCAGTAGAGTAGAGTTTTTGGTTGACGCATATAAGTAGTCGCATTTTGAAAAAAGAAGGCTCAGAGACAATCCTAGGAGACGTTCTGAGCCTTCTTTTTTGTTGGACATATAAAATTGCCTGTGCCTGTTTTATTGTGCCGTAGACACTGTTTTGATTTGCTTTTATAAAGAAGAGAAAGCCGTTCTGAAGAACGGCTTTCTTTAAAGTATTTTTAAAAACCTATTTCAATGCAACGCTTTAAGGATATACCCATGCTACATGAACCAAAGATTTCAATATCGTCATAGTCTTCACCGACACGAATAATGCGATAATAATTTTGTGGCTCTTCTTCATCAAGTTTGTCGAAGAAAGCATCGATGAATCCAACGTAAGGATATTCATGTACATACCATTTTTGGTTAGTCCATTTAATAGCTACCCACTTTTTGCAAGGAGACTCATCCACATAAGCAGACTGCATTAAAGTTTTCACATTGTCTTTCAGCTTATTATCATTAATAGCGTCTATTGATTTCAACAGTTCCGTATAACGCGCCTTACGCATTACAACGGCTATATCACTATAATATCCCATAATAAATCCTTTCTTATCATCGTTAAAATTGTTTTTCTGCTATGAAGCTATAGATGTTGAGTTTTTTATGTTTAAACATCAGTTTTTCCTGTTTTTTAAGCAATTCATTTACACTAACGCCTAAGTTAATGGCAGCTTCATATGCTGTAATATTTTCGGAAATATACATTTTTTGCCCATTACAATACCTGGTTCTGGTAAAACATCCATTATTGTACGTAATTTCTATTTGATTGCAATGGTCTAAACTTTTGAAAAATCTCTTTGAATTAATCAATCGTACCACTCCTTAAATATTCTAGATGAACTAGTATACCACCTCCCTGCGACAATTTTTATTTGCTTTTCGCACATATTCAGGAATTGCGATTAGCCTAAAGGCAAGGCTGCGTAGCACCTGCTTGCAGGTCTGCCTTGCCTGCAGGCGTATAAGCAATTACAATATGTGCGAGAAAAGCAAGAAAAATATGATTTTTGGCGTTGCCTGTTTTATTTTGCCGTAGGCACTGTTTTAATTCGTCGATTTCTGTTATATCTTCATATAAGTCTATATATTTCATATAAACATATAATCCATATTGGGTTATACAAACACATAAAAACATAAAAAGAGTTGGCACAAAAATGCCAACTCTACTAGTTAATCTTCATAATGACCTTTACATGAATAGATGTAAAGATTGTCATTAGTGTCAATATCATATACAAGTCTATTTGTTTGGTCTATACGTCTACTATAACCAGGTCTATATTTTAATGGTTCTGGTTTACCAATACCCTCTAAAGCTCCGTTTCTCTCTATATCCTTGATTAGAGCATTGATGCGTTTGAGAGTTTTTTTATCCTGCTGTTGCCAGTACAAATATTCATCCCACGAGATATTAGTCCATACCTTATTCATCTTCTGTATCCTCTATTAAATCATGTACTTGCCCGAAGCCTTTTTTTATTTGCTCCATGCTTCTATCAAGCTTAGCAAGGTATTCAGCATTTCGGATACTTTTCATAAGCTGATTGTAGTTATCAAGGCTCATAATAACGATGTTTTTTTCGTTTTTACGAGTAATAATAACAGTTTGATTATTATCACTTGCTTCATCACAATAATCTTTTAATTTATTTCTGAGCGTAGAATAATTAACAGCTAACATAATTATCGAACCTCCTTTATCCTTGTACAATATATTGTACAATATATTGTACAAGGATGCAAGATGAAATCAGTAAATTTACTTTCTAATTATCATATGACGCAAAATATTTTCGTCGATTCTCATAACACGGTCAAGCTCCAATACAGTTTTGCTGACAGCATTGAATGTTATTAATACGTAAAAGCCGTAATCAAAATCTTTGTTGCCGTTTCTGATTGTGTAAGCTAAGCGCTTTTGTCCCCAACGGTCAGTATGTTCAACTTCACTGTTGTTATCAGTAAGCAGTTTTTCATATTTTTCGATGACAGTATCAATGGTTTCGTCTTCAAAAGGTTTGGTGATAAACATAATCTCATAGGCATTGAGAGTAGGCTTAATCAGAACATCGTGATTTCTTTCCATAATAAATTTCCTCCTGTATGAGCAGTATTTGTATTCGCCCTACTCGGCGAGAATTTTTATTTGCTTTTCGCACATATTAAGGAATTGCGAATAGCCGGAGGGCAAGGGTGCGTAGCACCTGCTTGCAGGTTTGCCTTGCCAGCAGGCGTATGAGCAATTACAATATGTGCGAGAAAAGCAAGAAAAATAATATTATTGGCTGTGCCTGTTTTATTGTGCCGTAGGCACTGTTTTAATTTATCTGCTATAGTCATAAAATAGGTTATATAGATTTATACGAATAGAAAAAGGGATAGCCAGGGTATCCATGGCTATCCTTCATAAGTTTATTTTCTTGTGTAGGAACGTTTTGTTTGACCTTGAGAATGCTGATTCTTATAACTGGTGTCTTGCTGGTTGTCAGTTCTTGCTGATTTAGGCAAGCGACCATTCTTGTAACATTCAGCCTGCAAGCCGATTTCGTGTCGTTCAATGCCATTTTTGTCTACATAAGTATTGGGAGTGCAGATACCCTTAATGGTGTATTCGCGACCTTTGACAGCTTCATTGCCAAAATTTTCAGCAGCGGCACCAAACATGATTACTTTCCAAAAAATAGTAGTCTTTTCGCCTTTAGCAAAGCCGTTGTCTGCAATGCTGAAATTTGCAAAGACAGCACCATTATCTGTGTAATGAATTTCTGGTTCACGTACAAGGTTCCCGACGATAGTAATAGTATTCATAATAAGTTTCCTCCTGTATGAGCAGTATTTGTATCCGCCCTACTCGGCGAGAATTTTTATTTGCTTTTCGCACATATTAAGTGATTGCGAATAGCCGGAGGGCAAGGCTGCCTAGCACCTGCTTGCAGGTTTGCCTTGCCAGCAGGCGTATGAGCAATTACAATATGTGCGGGAAAAGCAAGAAAAGATTATTTTTTGCGTTGCCTGTTTTATTGTGCCGTAGGCACTGTTTTAATACTCCAATGGTTAATTTAAACTTATATGTTCATATAAAGGATATAAATCCATATGTCTTATATAAAGCAATGGAAAATATAGAAGAAGAGCTGACATTTTAGCCAACTCTTCTTTTTACTTTATTTTCTTATCATATGCTTAATAATTTGTTCCATGAACTCATCAGCAGTCGCAAATATTTTATCAATATTATTATTGATGAAATTCGTAATTCTATTAATGTCCTCATCCTCCAATCCTACTGTATCAATTTCTCCGTCATCATTGATAAAGTTTTTCATTACTAAAACATTACCACACAACGGCTGACCATATTCTTGATAACCGAAAAGGTAGCTGGCAATAGGATTCAGAATAGGTCTGCCGTTAAGCAGAAATTCATCGTCGAATACAAGGCAGTAATCATCTAAGCCTAATTCTTCGTAGATGTCCTTAATATCAATGAAGCCGCAAAGTTCTCCGATACCTTTTTTCATTCTTTGATACTTATATTCAGCAGGTGGCAGTTCTACTTTTATAACAATACTGCTTGGTTCAATTTTTAATGCTACAAGTTTTTCTGTTGATTCAACCATTTGAAATTCCTCCTTAAATTTCAATACCTCTTTCTTTAGCTACAGCTTCAATGACTTCCAATGCTTCGTCTAAGCATTTTTTGTGCCAACTGTCCGTGGAAGAGTTATAGATTTTTATAAACTGATTGGCTTTTTCAATTAGTTGTTGGTTAGGCAAGCTTCTAGCTTCTTCAATAGTCATTTCATAAGTTTTTCCACAAAAGCAAAATCTGTATGCCAAGTTTTAACATCAGACTTCGTGTAAATGTCATAAATATCATGACTGAAATACATGCCGTAGCCTTTTTCTTTTGCTTCTTGTCTTGTCATCAGCAAACCGGTAAAAGTTCCTCTAGGTGTAGTGATTGTTATTCTCATTCTGCTCTTCACATCTCCCCATTATTTCTTTTTATCTTCTTTCATGAAATCATCATAAGTACCTGCATAGAAGAAACGCTTTTTAGGCTTTCTTTTGTGTGGTTTTGCTTTCAGATAATCATATATCTGCGTTAATGCAATGCAGACAATGAGAAAGAGAACCATAAAACCAATGGTTTTAGCTATTATCAAGTTTTCGTACATCATGCGGTTAATTTCAACTTCGCTCATATCCATACCTCCCTGCGAGAATTTTTATTTGCTTTTCGCACATATTAAGTGATTGCGAATAGCCGGAGGGCAAGGCTGCCTAGCACCTGCTTGCAGGTTTGCCTTGCCAGCAGGCGTATGAGCAATTACAATATGTGCGGGAAAAGCAAGAAAAGATTATTTTTGGCGTTGCCTGTTTTATTGTGCATTAGGCACTGTTTTAATTCATCCTATACAGTTATATAGAATATATAAGCTTATATATTCTATATAACTGTATAGGAGTATAAAGAAAAGCCAAGCTGATGCCTGGCTTTCCTTTATGCTGATGTCGCTAATTTGCTTTCTCCAACTTTTTCATCCATGTCTATATCTTCTGTAGCTATGGAAAGCTGAGCCTTTAAAGCAAACTCTTTTACGATTAGGTTATATTCTGCATTGGTCTTGACCTGCCTGTTATTAAACAGCTTAGCCTGTACTATTGACTGATTTTTTATTTCAAGTAAAACTTTAGCTTTACCATTATCATCAGTTATAAGGACAAGTTGTAAATTGTCATTGATGCGGTTCTTATAACTGGCAGCACAGTTTTTTAGATCAATGCCAGCTTTTAGAATTTGGCTATATTGTGTCAGTACCTTGCAGGTACTGTTACGCAACTGCATATCCAACCTGTTTATGATATGAGCCGGGAAGTGATAGTTTATCTCATTCGATTTTTGCTTTGATACTAATATGCTAAGATAATCATGTAATTCTTTGAAGTGTGGCTTTTCTGATTCAAATTTAGCAAGATTCTTTTTGGTGAGCATATTAAACAGATTAATTGTATCCTGCAAAGTACGCAAATTACTGTGCAAAACATCGTTACAATGTTTTTGTGGGTAGTATTTAGCGAGATATTTATAGTAACTGCATATTGTAGTGATGCTGTTGTGATTTTTTGAAAAATATGGAACTAAGGTAGAAGCTAAAACTTCATTGTTCAGACTAAGTGCATTTTGCAGAGGATAAACGCTTGAATAGTTTAAGTTTTTCCTTACAAGGCGGTTATTAGGTAAAGAAAATGTTTCAAGGAAAGCATCAAGATAGGTTTCTCCTTTTTGAATCAGTAAAGAAAGATTGCGTTCCTGTTCTGTTAGGTCTGGTAAATCTAATTTTTTGATAGCAATGCTAAGATTGTAACTATCTAATTTGTAAAAATCACTCGTTTCGCTTTCGTCCCAAAATCTTACTTTTCTTGCTATATATAGCAGGTTGCGTTCTGTCATTTTAGACTTTGGGGCATAAAAGAACATTTTACGCTTGCTGTAACCTTGTTCCTGCATTTTCTCTGTAAGATAATTACGCAGATAAGTCATAAGCTCTGACATTCTTTTACCTTTTTTATCAACAATGGAGTAGGGAATAAAATTTAGGACAGTTTGTAATGGGTTAAGCAAATCCGAGTAGAAACCAATTTCTCTGATTTCTTTGGTATCATTTATGCATCTCTCCCAAACAACTCGTTTTTCCGTATAATGAAAATCAAATTGCTCTATAACCTTAAAGTTTTCGTTGAAGTCGGAATAAACATTTTCTCCTAAAATAATGGCATCATAAGAGAATTTTAGGCGTATATAGCTTTTAAATTCAATCAGACTTGCCTTTATATATAATGGCATAGGTGAAGAACTATCTTCGGTTATTAATACATTATTGATTTGATGTTCCCGTCCGCAGACTGGGCAGGTGACAGATTTATTATACAGAAGGTTGTCTATAGCTCCTGGAATAACCATAAGTGTATCGCAGGCTCTGCAATAACAATTTGTGATACTTCTGCTATGCCATTTGCGGTTTTGCTTATTATGTGTATCTGAATGAGCAAGATATAATGTAGGTGTATAAGGTGCAATGTTATGCTTAACAACATTACCCCAATAAGCACGGACAACAAATATGCCTTTGCTGAAAAGGTTAAGTTCCATTAGTTTCTTCATTGGTTATCATCTCCCTGTAATGCATCAAATAAACCCACTTCTTCATTTTCAGCATTTTGCTTAGGTTGTTGAGTAATAGTGGCAAGAGTTTTGCTTCTTATAGCCTGTACTTTTGCTCGTTGTTCTTTTTCAGCTTTAGCTTTTTCGTCTTTAATTATGGCTTGTTCATGCTTTGTAAATAAAAGATTGGCAACGTCCAAGCTTCTGCGTTGTGTATCAATAAAAGCTTTTAATACTATAGTCCTTTCGGCAGGCTGATTGTTTTTCATCGCCTGTTCACGGTCATACTTGATAAGAAATTCTAAGCAATCCAATGCTTTGGCTTGAAATGACAGAAATTGCTTTATTTCATTTACGTTCATTATATACACCCCCGTGCGATATTTGTTTTGCTTTACGCACATATAAAAAAAGCCTAATCCAGGCTTATGCAAGGACGTAGCCGCTTGCGGTGCGGAGCATCCTTAGCATAAGCTGCAGACTAGGCTTAAAATATGTGCGCGTAAAGCATCAAATTGAATATTGATTTTCTCTGTTTGTATTTTGTTTTATTGTACCGAAGGTACTGTTTTTGTTATATTATATTAGCTGGGACAATTCATCATTACACTAATTTACAATATTTCTTCGCGTGCTATAATTTCGTAGCCGTGTGATTGAGTATAGTATTCCAGGTGCTGAGCAATGAAGGAGTTCTGACCGACCACTGGTAAATCAAAGCAGTCAATGGGCGGTAATTCGGTAAAATCATCTTCCAGATCAATATAGATGCAGAGGTAAGTGTTATAACCGACATTTATATACATTTCGTAAAATATATCTTCTGATCCGCCATTTTTAATTGTGGAATAAGTCCAACCATAAGAGCGTATCGTATCTACTATCATATCATAGCGATCATAAAAATAGCGCTGCTGGATTTTCTTATCCTCTAATTCTTTTACGAATACTTTTACCTTTTGTCGTATTTGACTGAGAATGCTTGGTGTTAAAATCTTCATTTTATCGACTCCTTTTATAATTATTGTGTGACGATTTTTATTTACTTATAGTTACCGGCTTCAAATGGTTGCTTCAAAATGTATACTTTATGGGAGAGTGAAAAAACCTTGCAAAAAGCGTACTAAAATGTTACCATTTCAATAATGGGACATCCCAAAATAGAAGATGACATTTTGAAGCAAAAGGATGTGAGACAATGGCAAATATCGGGTATATAAGAGTAAGTACGAAGGAGCAAAATACCGGAAGACAGTTTCAGTGCTTTACTGATAATGGAATTAAGATGGACAAAATTTTTGAGGAACATGTAAGTGGAAAAAATACAGACCGTCTGCAGCTGCAGAAGATGTTGGAGTACGTCAGAGAGGGGGATACGCTTTATATAGAAAGCATAAGCCGTTTGGCAAGAAGTTCTGTAGATTTCTTCAACATTGTGCAGATGCTGGACGATAAAGGAGTAGCTATCTGCTCTTTAAAGGAAAGCTTCGACAGTACTACACCGCAAGGTAAATTTACTCTGTCTATTTTTGCTGCGCTCGCAGAATTAGAACGAGAAACAATTCATGAGCGCCAACGCGAAGGCATTGACCTATGTATTAAGCAGGGTAGAGCATATGGCAGACCTAAAAAACAGTTTAGTAAAACATTTGCTGTCAATTATAAGGTGTGGAGGGCTGGAAAGATTAAAGCTGTCGATTTTATGAAAATGGAAAATTTAAAGAGCAGTACATTTTATAGAATGGTTCGGGAATTCGAAAATAAGATAGACAATGATTAAGATGATGGCACATATCCTCCTCCATTTTATAATCTTGAATTTTTGGTACATGCTACCAATATTTAAATAAAAGGCTGTCGTATATACTGTTTTAAAGTCTATATGATAGCCTTTTATTTTTGCTTAATTAATGGTTACATTAATAGTCCAGCTTGCTTTAAAATTCTCCGCTCTGTGGTAAGAGGAATTGTATTGCCAAGCCGATGAGATGGTATAGTTATTTTTCCTTTTCTGACCGGATGGCGGTATTGGGCGTGGCTGCCCTTTTGAGCCATCTTTTGCCAACCGGCTTTCTTGAGCAAGTAGATTAATTCTCTTACGCTGATAAGCTGCATGGTTAATCTCCTTTCTTATAGCGCTCATTAGCTTCTGTGACAGCACGAATAAGATATTCAGCTAGGCTGATACCTTCGTTCAGTGCATTGATTTTAGCTTGCTTATGCACTTCTGGTGGGAATGGCACATTATACATCTTTACAGCTTTTTTATCTGCAGCATGATGAACCTTTTTAGATGGCTTATCAGGTGGCTTTTCACCGTTAAGAAATTTTTCCATGACATCTGCAGATGGGATTTGAGGGTTTTGTGGTATTTTCATAGATAGTCGCCTCGCTTGTTATTTAAGAATTTCCAGAATTTCGGCGACCAAAGCTTCAAGCTCAGCGGCAGCTTTTTCTGTATGGCGTTTTACTTCAGCGTATTCAATAACATTCATACCATTGAGCAAGGATTCTTTATAGGCTACACGGTTAAGAATTTTAGTTTCCATGACTTTGACCTGATACTTCCCGCAGGCCTCATCAATAGCTTCTTTGATGCCTTTAGCCATATTCTGCTTAGGATCATACTCATTTAAGAGCAGGTATGTGTTATCTATCGTGAAATAGCTACGCCATTCCTCCAGGGTATTGAGAACATCATCTGTTACCCAGTAGTCGAGACCGCTGGCCTTAAGTGGGATGAGCAGCATACCGAAAGTTGCGCAGGCTACAGTTGCCCTGGTGAGTTCGTTATCACCGGCACCTGCATCAACAACTATGAAGTCGAAGTTGGAATAGTTCTGGATGTCTTTGTACAGAGATTTTGCTTTCATGGTAACAGCACTGATAGGGGATAATTCTGCATTGCCATTGCGGATTTCAACTACTTTCAAAGAAGAGTTCTGCTTCTCGTCCATGTCGACAAGCAAAACTTTGTTTCCAAGCATAGCCAATCTTGTGGCAACATTGACAGAGATAGTGGTTTTTCCTGTACCACCTTTGGAGTTTACAACACTGATTACTTTCATGATTTGCCTCCTTTAATTTCTGATTTAATATAATAAGAGTAAACACTCTTGTTACCGGAGTCCCAGGTATCATATATAATATGATCTTTTATGGTTACCAGATGATGAGCAACACGACAGATTATGATTGCATCTTCATTTGTCATATCCCTTACCGTTGGTCGTTTTTCGCCTTTAACTACTTTAACAGTATGGCGTTCAAAACCATGCTCTTTTAAAAAGTGCTCATAAACAAGCTGACTGTTGGGCATATCGCTTAGAATCCAGCCTGTTTCCAATAACTCTTTATAAACTTCTTTCCACGTTTTTCCTACGGCAATAGTTAAAGCCCTGATAACGCAATCATCTGTCTTACGGCCGGAAGGATGTGGATTGTAGTATTGAAATGAATTGTTTTTAATGCTCATAACCTTGTTCCTTAACATTCTATTGAATTATAGAAAGCAATGACTTTACTGGAAGTCATAAGCCATTTGTCATTAATGTATCGCTTTTTTATATAAAGACCTTTACTGTTGCTGGCACGGGAAAGAGCCACATATAACTGTCCTTCGCAAAAGCAATAAGGATTAAGGTTGACCTTGCTGAAGGTCTGTCCCTGGCTTTTGTGCACAGTTATAGCGTAGGCAAGCTTCAGCGGTATCTGTGTATAGCTGCCAATAACATTCTTTATAAGCTTTCCGTTATTTACGTCATATTCTACGATTTCCCATGTATAAGGCTGCACTATAATCTTGATGCCGTCATCAATTTGTACGACTACTCCTTCATCCACAAAATCAGTGACATAGCCCATGGAACCGTTTTTATAATAACCTTCTGGATTGTTTACTAAGGTCATTACCCTGGCACCGACTTTGAGGCAAATCTCATCATCTGCAGCTTTATCGTTTGCAGATACTTTGCCTATAACATCTGCTGTGAAATAATGCTCTTCAGTATCAAGTTTGTCCATACTATTATGGTTGAATTCAGCAGCTTCTCTATTAGTGCTGCAGATATAAATAGCATCATTTAATGGGTTGGCAGTACATAGTTTACATAAACCAGCTAGAGCTGCAGTGTTTCCGCGTCTGATATGGTTCAGGCTTTCTATGAATTGAGGCTCGTTATGTCGTACAACATGTGTTAAAACGATATTCTGAAAATGCATATCAGACCATTCAGATGCTTCAAAAGCAAAACCTTCATGAATGTCTTGCTGCCAAAGTTTTTGCAGAACATTGCGCTGGTAGTCTGTTAATACGGGCGGCAACTGAAAGAAGTCACCTACTACGATAAGCTGCTTTGCTTTTTTGATTATTTGGCAGGCTTTGTTAATGGCTCTGATGATATAGCTGAATACGTCAAAACGTACCATAGAAATCTCATCAATAATGATAATATCAGCCTTTTTTACAGCTTCAGTTATTTTAGAGATTCGTGTCATAGGACCGATAGGATCTAAAGGTACTTTAAAGGCACGATGGATAGTGCTGCCATTGATATTAAGAGCAGCTACACCTGTCGGGGCTGTGACCATGATATTCTTTCCGCGGCTTTGGCAGAATCCTATAAAAGTTTTTATCAAAAAGCTTTTCCCTGTACCGGCATTGCCGGTAAGAAAGACATTTTTGCCGCTTGCCATAATCTCAAAGGCTTTTGTTTGTTCTTTGTTTAGTGTAAACATAATTTTCTCCTTAGTTTTATGATATCTTTTTATGTTTGTAGGTAACGTTCAATAATGCACCGTCCTCATATGCGTTGTGCTCGAAGTCTTCATAGTTCAATCCTTGCGATTCACAAATATGACTAATTAAGCAATTTAATTTGCAAGCATTTATTAAATTCTCAAGTAGAAAAGCTTTTGAATCTATAAACGGATTCTCACCATGCAAATATGCATTACTTAAGGCTGCGAGAACGTCATTTTTAGCCCTATCTTCTATATCTGAAAGCTCTTGTGAATAAACATCAATCCCAAAATGCTCAGCTAAATCTTCAAAGCATTGCTCGCCGTGTGCTAAAATGTTTGGATGTAGATTCCAAAAAACATAATCAAAATTTGCCATAACTCTGACTCCTTAATTTGAAAAATTATGTGCATAAATACTGAATGATACAGTTTCTTTATCAGTGATGTCAATAATAGAATTAGGCATTGAAGCATTATCAGTACCGTAGATATCCCAAACTTTCTTTTCTGCTTCAGCTGAATTAGCAGCTTTAACAATCCCAAGTTTGACTTCTACGATTCTCCCTGTATGCCAATGATGATAATTGATTTGGAACATAAATGTTTTCATAAAATCGCCCTTCTTTCAAAAATACTATACTGCGAATATTTTTTGTTGCTTTTCGCACGTATTAGGAAATTGCGAGTAGTCAACCGACAAGGATGCGTAGTACCTGCTTGCAGGTTGCCTTGTTGGTTGGCGTATGAGCAATTACAATACGTGGACGAAAAGCAACGATAAAACAGATTATTTTGTGCCGCAGGCACTGTTTTAAGCTGCTGCTCACCAAAACATCATAATTGTATATAATTCATATAAAACATATCTCCTTATATGCTTTATACATTTTATATGTTTTATATAGATATATAGGACTATATATTTATGTATAGGTTTATATAAGGCGTTACGTATCGCAACGCCTTAATTATGATCAAGAACGCTCTTTTGTACTTGCTATTAACTCTAGTAATTTTTTTTCAAAAAAGGCCAGTTGTTCATATGTATAGTAAGTCGGAATATATCCTTCTCCACCTTCATTAAAAATATCATTATATTGCTTTTTTAATTTAGGTACATCTTTAGCATAATACAAGGGATGTTTTTTATATTCACTGATAATATTTTTTTAATTTTTGATTTGTTTAATTAAATTTTGCTTCTCGTAAGAAGCTTTAGCAGTTTCTTCATTGTGAATCAATTCATTGTAAAGCTCTTCCGTTATAATATATTTAGTAAAATAAACGCGTGTATCATAAAAATAAGGACTTTTAGAGATTATTCTTTCAATACCGTCTCTGCTTATATATTTCAAATGAGCAATATTTCCAATTGCTCTTATGCCATCAAAATAATTAGCATGATTGTAGTCTTTTTCTTCTTCTATGGTTTCCCATCTACCTTTTCCTGTTATAATCAAATCATGTGGATAATCATAATCAATATAATAAAATTCTTGCAATCTTATTTGTTCAATGTATCTTTGTTCAACATTAACGTATTTTAATATTTCCGCATTGCTTTTATTATTTGCAATCATTCTTCTAACTACAATTTTGTTAGTATAATTAATTCCGTATTCAATTTCATCTTTTTTTTCTCGATTAGTGATATTTTCGTAAAACCTCTCGTATATCTCTATATGATTATCTATATCACTAATAATCATAGGTTCAAGCATAATAATATTAGTTATAGCTGTTATATCATATTCCATCATCATTTTTTTAGCTAAACGTAATTTTTGTAAATCTTCTCCGACAATAACATAACTAGAATAATATTCAAAATTAAGTGAGTCTAAATTTCTTAAATTTCTCATAAAATTACCCTTCTTTCCCAATACTATACTGCGAACATTTTTTGTTGCTTTTCGCACGTATTAGGAAATTGCGAGTAGTCAACCGACAAGGATGCGTAGTACCTGCTTGCAGGTTGCCTTGTTGGTTGGCGTATGAGCAATTACAATACGTGGACGAAAAGCAACGATAAAACAGATTATTTTGTGCCGCAGGCACTGTTTTAAGCTACAGTTTTTAAAAATATAAATCTATATGTCTTGTATGCTTGTTTAAAATATATAGGATTATGGATTCCATATATTCATATACAACCTATAGGTTTATATGTCCTATATATTTATATGAAACATATAAGACTATAAGTTCTGTAGGTTGGTATAGAACGTATAAGCTTATGCAATCTGTGTAGAAATATGATTACATACAACTTATATAAACATATAAATCCATATATGTTATATATAGACTTATATGTTTATATAAAGCGTTGCGAAAGGCAACGCTTTATATAAAAAAGGGGAGGAAACATAGCTTATCTGCTCATTTGATTAGAATTAATTGGTGGAGTGATAGCGTTCAAAATCAATTTTTTCTTTGGCTTATTACTGGCGTTTACGGATTTTGCAGACATTGCTTTGATAAGACCAGGAAGGGCTTTGGAAAAATTGTCGGATTGGGTTATAGCTAATAATGTATCTGCGCTTTGTCCCAAAAATTCATTTAAACCTTGGGGAGAGTTAAGTTCAGCGCGTGCTCTGCTGATAGCTTCTGGGAGCTTATCTAAAGCAGTTTCAACATTGGGAACAATACCTTTAGGTATATTCTCAATACATTCCTGCAGGCGGCTCAATCCTTCGTGCATCTTGAAATACTGACCTGACAGATGTTTTGGGGATATAAGCCCGCCTTCACGGTCGCCTAAATCATATCTGTCTTCACCATTGGTGCCTACAAAAAGAAGAGTGTTGTTCTCATCACGTGCCATGATAAACAGTTTGGTTTTATAGTAACGGCCGTAAGCAGGATTTTCGCGTTCGCTACGGATTTTCTCGTCAAGCTGCTGAAGCAGTTTATCAGCTTCATGGAGCGTCATAATTGAGCCGGAAGCAAGTTTGGGATGGCTGCATTCAGACCATTTGATGTAAACCATAGGCTCATCTTTGCTGACAGCATTGAATTTATCTGCAGATACTTTATCGCCGTCGATATCAAGGATAACAGCATCTTTTTCAGAAGAAGCTTCTGCTTGCTTTACCTTAAGGAATTCTCGTTCCCGTTCGTAGAGGTATTCACATATAGCGTCAGCATCTTTTGCTGCACGGAAGATTTCAGCAGGATCTTTTTTTAACGCTTTTATCCAGCTGCCGACATAGGCTGCATGTTGCTCATTGGCCGCAGCGTTTGCTATACCCAGTTCGGCACACAACATATAGCTGGCAATTTCTGCACGGAGTTCTTCTTTGGCATAATCTTCATTGCCAAAGGTATTCTTGATATCACGGTTCAGCCTGCTTTCATGGCCTGTAGAATGACCAAGCTCATGTAGTGCGGTACTGTAATAGGCTTCATTGTCTGCAAAGCTGCCTTTGGGTGTTAAATGGATTTCATCCAGCATAGGACTATAGAAATTTCTGTCCGCTTGGTCATGATAGATAGGTACGCCGGCAGCGTTTATAATATTTTCTGCCCGTTCTACAGCAGTCCACTTTTGTTCTGGCAGTTTAAGTTCTTGTTCCGGCAAGCCGTCACATTGAGCAGCGTTGAAAACAATGCTGCGGAAAGGAACTGGATGGTCAAGCTCTTTTTCAACTTCATTGCCATCTTCGTCTTTTTCTTTCTTGGTAAACTTCCAATAGGTGACAAGAGTGCCTTTTTCGCCTTTGCGGACCTTACCGCCCAGTTCCTGTATCTGTTTGAAGGTCATCCAGCGGTTATCATTATATTTTTTTTCAAGACTGATATACATCAGCCGCAGTGCATTCATACCGTGATAACGTCTCTTGGAGGAACCGTTATGGGGAATCATAGACATAGTTGCAGTCCAGGGTTTTTGCCAAGGGGCAGTACCTTTCTCAAGCATATCAATGATTTCCTGAGCAACTTGTTTATGGTAATCAGCCTGTTTTTCAAGGTTACTCTTCTTCGTGGTCGCCATCAACGGATGCCTCCTTTGCTTCTTCTTCGTTTAAAGCATCTTCCTCAAATGCTGCATGTTCATAAATCCATGCTTCTCGTTCTGCTTTACTGATACTCATGATGTGTCTGTCTCCTTTTCCTTGAAGTGAAAACATAAATAGTTATCTTTTTACTTCCCTTACTCTTGTAAGTTCAGTTTCGTTGCTTTGCTCTGCAGTGCTGCTGATATTCACCAGATGTGACTTTCTCCGAGCTTTTACTGCTGCAGTCTGAATAGGTGGTGGAGTAGGGATATTGTTGGCTTTAGCAAATTCTTCGCTGGTTGACTGGATGCTACTGCCATATTCGTTCTGCTTTTCTGAAGGCATATTACGCACATAACGCACAACAGTATCAGCAATAGCAGCTTCCTGGCTGTTCAGCTTACGGTGGTAATCTTTACGTGGTTCTCTTTCCTGTGAAGTAGCAACCTGTTCATGTACTTTGGTTTCCTGCTGATCAGGTGTCTGCTTTATTGTTTCGGTTTCTTGTTTGTCTTCGCTGACAGGTTTAGAAGATCCAATAGGCTCTTGTGCTGCAGGTTTAACCGGTACTACATTTTTAATCTCATCAGTTATAGTAAAATGCTCTGAATCAGTCAGTTCAGACATCATATAAGACATGGTCATAAAGCTGTACTTGACCTTGACGCGATTTATATCATTTTCGTCTTTATAAATATCCGTAACAACACCTTTACCTGTAAAGTTGCTGTAAATGACCTGCCCAAGCTTTATTTTTACAGTGTTGTCTGCTGACTGGGTAGCAGGAGCCTTTGCTTTTTTAGCTTGTTTTTTCATGATTTTCTCTTTTAAAGCTGCTTTAGCTTTTTTCTGTGCTTCATAGTAAACTTCGGCTTTAGCGACAGCTTCTTTGCCAAAGTACTATTTGCTGTGAGCTGCCTTTAATTGAGCAAGGCTGTACAGACCGCTTCCCGTACCAGGACCGCCTTCACCGAAGATTATAAAGAGCTTTGATTTACCGTTCTCAGAGATATATTCCCCGGTTATACCTTTACCATAGTCCGGATGATATACAATACAGGTGCGAGTTATAGTTCCATGATCTTCCGGCTTTGTAGGTTTTGCCGTAGTATGTATCTTTTCTTTTGTCTTTGAGGCATTAGATTCTTTGACTTCTTTGCTTTCTGTTTCTGTAGCAGTATTGGATATTTCTTTGTCTTTGGAGACAGAAGAATTAGTTGCCTCTCTTTCCTGGTGTTCCTTGACAGCTGCTTTCTGGTTCTTTTTCTTTTTCCAATAGCTGAATTTATAACGTAATGCCCGCTGTTCTTCCTTAGTGAACTGTACAATGTTGTCATTGACGTAATTCAAAATAGCATATGAGTCACTATAAGTGTAGTTAAGCATATTGGGGTTGCGGTTGATTTCATCTGCCCAGCGTGTCAGGTACTCGCTGTGGGTTTTCTTGTGTGAATCGCTTATTTTAAGACCGTATCTTGTGCGGAAACGGTAGGTTGCCATTTCCACGACAAGCTCCTCAACTGCATAATTTGTTTGACCACAGCGCTTCTTCAGGTCAAGGAAGAAGGGGTTTTTACCGGCACGGCTGTCAATCAGGGTGCTATGGGCAATGCAATGATAAAGCTCTGCAAGAAATTCATCTTTATTCTTCCAGTTGGCTTCCGGAACCATATGGATAGTATCAGTATCTTTGACATAGAAGTTGTTTTCTGTCTGGTCGAAAACAATCTTTGCCTTGCAGTTTTCTAATAAACGTTTTCTTGTTTCGTTTTTTTCCATCCAGTTATAGGGCATTTCCGGCTCTTCACCAAGTCCTGAAATGGCAGAACCGTTGTAAAGGCGCTCTATTTTAATTTGCGGGCGGCTTAATTTGACCATCTCTTCTATGGGATGACCGTTTTTGTCATAGACAGGATTGCCGTTATCATCAGTTTTCTTGACGGAAACCTCATTGGCCCATACTTCAAGCTCTACACCTTCGTCCTGCTTATACAGGTGAGCTCCTTTGAGTGCCAGGATTCCTCCCCAGCGACAATCTGTATAGCCATGCTCGCGGGCTGCGTAGATCATGGGAATAGTGTTGTGCTGATAGTAGTAGCCGGTCTTTATGCTGACCATGCGTTTAAATGCAATACCTTCGTTGTCCCAAAAGAAAGGTGTGCCAGCTTCAAAATCAATTATCGCCAAATCGGCTGTATGCCTGCGGATTCGGGCACTTTTCTCTGAATCTTCGGGTGAGATATCATAGTTTTCACGATTAAACATAACGCGCCTCCGTAAACGTCAGTTTTTCATTTAATGTCTTTGACATCAATGCAGATTGCCTGGTTTTCTTTGTCATATAAATTAAGATTTAAAATTTTATTATCTTTATAAGCTATAAGACTACCATCACGATTAATGACAATTTTGTCAGTGTTGATAATCTCCTGGCCATCGACTGTTAAAATAATATCCATACGTCCTTATACCTCCTGGTAGTGATTTATCTCTCACAGCGTCAGAAATAGGGTTATTTTCAATTTTTTAGTTCTGCCCTAGTACGAATACACAAACGGCATATAAAATCGTTCTAGGGCAAAATCTGTGCGTCTGAGAGGACTTTTAATTATCCTTGCTGTGCATTATTATCTTGCAACTGTGCAATAATGTCTGTAAGAGTATTATTGGCAGTGAATGCCTTATAACGTTTCTCGCAGGTACAAAAATCCACATGCCCATTAGGATAAGCATCTGAGGGAGGGTAGTTTATGACACCGTTGCCGCGACAGGTAGGACAATCTATCTGGAACTTAGGCTTGAATTTAAGCCATTCCTGTTGACTGAGAAAATTAGCAGGCATTTTGATATATCGCATATCAACGTCGCCTTTATGCATTGCATCAGCATAATTCTTGGCAGCGGCAATCAGATCGCTGATAGCAACGCCTTGGCTGACAAGGTCGCAAAATGCCTTATAAACAACATCACGCTTAGCCTGGCAACGAGGATAGCACTGCATAAAAGCATCAAATCCCTGAGCAACAGGTAAACCAAAATTATCTACAGGTTTGCTTACGTTTATATTTACTTTAGTACTACTGGATGGTTCTATCTCTATCTCTTTCTCTATCTCTGTGTAACGGTCGTGAACATTGTTACAATTCGTCACATTGTTACGTATTTGCGTAACTGGGTTACTATTTTGCGTAACATCGTTACGCACTGTAACACTGTTACATGTATGTGACGATGTATTATCCACAGTAACAACGTTACATTGATGTGTCACATTGTTACACTGTGGATAAGGGAGTTTGTTAAAATCATTATCATCAAGACACAACAAATTCTCTTTTTTCTTCTTCCTAGAGCGGCGCATTCTTTCAGCAGCATCACTTTCAGTTCCTATATGACTTATTGCCTCGATAAAATAATAATTATCACCATCGATTGTTAGCAAATTATACTGGTGAAGAAATTTTAATAAAAAATTAACAGCATTAGCGTCACTATCGAGAATTAAAGCGAGCTCTTCGGCAAAAGTAGCTTCAACATGATCGAAATGCAAACATCCTTCCGTTTTTACAGAGCGAGATAATAAATTGATATAAAGAACGATATATGTATCACCACCTGGGATTTTTTGCAAACGCTTGATTTCGCGTGAGTCGAAAAAATCCGCACGCATTTTAAACCAATAATATTTTTTAGGCATATTTTGTTACCTCAAAACGGAATTTCCTCATCAAAGGGAACGGCAGCTCCGAACGCTTCCATACCTCTATCATTTTGCGAAGCAGTAGATGCAGAAGCATTCGTATTTGTAGCAGTATTGCTAGCTTTCTTTTCAATAAAGTTAAAATTGCTAACAATAACTTCAGTCGCATAACGTTTCGAGCCATCTTTAGCATCATAGCTACGTATCTGCAGACGACCTTCAATTAAAATACGCTGTCCCTTAGCAAAGCTATTACCACAAACCTCAGCCTGTTTGCCCCAGATAACAATAGGGATAAAATCAGCTTCATGCTGGCCGTCCTGATTTACAAAGGGCCGGTCAACAGCAATCGTTCCTTGGCACACAACTTTGCCGGTAGAGGTATATCTCACCTCTGGATCACGAGTGAAGCGGCCGAGTAAGATAATTTTATTCATGATTTAATTCACGTTCCTTTCGTTTAAGCATGTACTCATGTACAAGCTTTCTGATGCCATTTTTGGGATCTTCTTGATGTGCTTTTATTAAATTGTCTTGTCCAATTTCACGATAGATAGGTAGCATAATACTAGCAAGAGCCGTGCTGTAATGCTTAAGTCCTGGTATAAAAGGCTTATCTACGTGAGTTACGCTTTCCTCGCGGCTTATTACATGCCAGTCTTTGCGGTCTACTGTGATTTTGGCTTTAATGTTGTCATAGGATTTTGCAAGCATGATTAAGCACTCCTGACAAAACAAAACTTACAGATGTACAATATGTACATCATGACGGCAAAAAAATATCTTCAATAGAGGCTTTTAGTATTTTAGAAATTTTATACGCGAGTGTTAAAGAAGGCTTTTTTGTGCCAGCTTCTAAAAAGGCAATATATCTAACGGTAATGCCAGCTTCTACAGCTAATTGTTCTTGGCTCATTCCTCTTGAAAGTCTATAAGTCTTTAATTTAGACATATAAAAGCTCCTTTCTGCGTACATTTTGTACTGTACTTATTGTACAGTACAAGTGGTGGAATGTCAACACTGTTTTTGGTAAAATATATGTACTAACAGTACAGGTGGAGGAAAATCTATGTTAGGCGAAATAATAAAAAATCTAAGGACAAAATATAATATTACGCAAGCAGAATTAGCTACTTATTTAGGTGTTACGCCTAAAGCTGTATCATTTTATGAGTTGGGACAAAGAGAACCATCTAATGAGATGCTAGTAGCTTTAGCTAAAAAGTTTAATGTGACAACAGATTATCTTTTGGGGCTGAGAAATAGTAAGAATGGTTATATGCCTTTAACTCCTGCAGAAGAATCTCTGATAAAAAAAATTAGACAATTAGATGACGATGACCAAGAAGAATTAGAAGCAATTATTGATATGAAAATAACCAAACTACGCAAGAAGAATATTGAAAAAGAAGGAATAGCTTAGTTCTTATTAAATTTAAAGGTGATCAAGATGAATGAAAAAGATATTGATTCTGTTACGGTATTAGATAATATAACTCCTATAATAGAAGGTGGCAACGAAACTATTACTGTATCAGGCAAAGTATTTGATTTTAAGGTATCTGATGATAATAGCTATGCTACTTTTAGATTAAATTATGACAAAGATTTTGCAGTTAATATTTATATTGATTCTTATAACTGGAAGAAGCTGCTGAATGTCGGAGTTAAATTAAAGGAAAAAGATTATGTGAAGGTTTCTGGATATCCTGATTTATGGAAACAGAAAGATAAAAACAATAAATTTATCTTGCAAATAAAGGCCAGAACAATTTACCATAACGAAGAAAAAACAAATTATTACTGTCCTCCTAACAATAAACCTAAAGCATTACCAGAAAATCCTAAAATTACATTAATATCTAATGTTAGTGGTGCCGGTGCTCAAGACTTTTTGCGTATACTTAGTCGCAATAAAAATATTGATATCACAAAAGTTAATGTCCCCATGGAGGGTGATAAGGCTTTAGAAGAAATTCCTGCAGTAATAAAAGCAGCTAATGATAGTAATCACGCAAATCTTATTTGCATAGTCCGTGGTGGCGGTGATCCGATTGGAATAAGATACATTTTTGATAATGAAAAAATATGTCAATCTATTACAAATTCCAAAAAGCCTGTTCTGATTGGCGTAGGACATACAAAAGACTTTACTAATGCTGATAGAGCATCCGACGCTCCATTTAATAAGAATGGATCACATAATTATTTTATAACTCCAACAGACTTGGCCAATTATATTAATAAGCATTATTACAAAAGCATAAAACAATCTGCATCTACTTCTATAGATACAACTATAGCAAGTACAAGCTATAATAAGTACCTTATTGTTGTTATAGTAATACTATTGCTCTATATTTTCTTTGTGAAATAAAAAAGAGCTGCATAAAGCAGCTAATAATAAAATTTGACAATCCAGAACGCTCGTGGTAAGATAAGGATAACCAAAGTAGACCATGTGAAGCATTGGCTTCACGCAAAAGAAAACCCCCGAGTGCCAGCTCGGGGGTTTTTAATTTAGGCTGGCTGTGTACTAAAAATGTCTATCCAGCCATTTGCAAATGTAGTAACCAGCTACAGATGCTGCGACAGACACCCAAAAAGTAGACCATGTTTCTAGCATCAGCTACACCTCCTTCCTGCTGGAAAGAGTCACAGCGTTTTTATTATAACAAAATAACATTATAAATGCAAAATTGACAATTTAAAATTCTCGTGGTACGATAAGGGTAACCAAACGAATAGGCTGCGTGAGCATAACTACACGCAAAAGAAAACCCCCAGAGTGCCAGCTCTGGGGGTTTTCAATTTAGGCTAGCTGCTCGTGGTAATTAGACATTGACATTAGCGCCCCGCTGTAGTACAATGTATTACAAGGAAAGGAGCTGATATTATGACATTTTCTATTAGATTGACACCGGAAGAAAGAACTCTTGCTGAGAGCTATGCAAAATTACATGCTGTTTCTTTGGGAGATGCATTTAAACGAGCACTTTTTGAACGCATTGAAGATGAATACGATATTGCTGTTGCTGATGAAGCGTATAACGAATATATTAATAGCGGTAAAAAAAGCAAACCAATCTCTGCTCTTTGGAAAGAGCTTGACTTATGAGTTACAGTATTGAAACAACCGCTAGGTTTAACAAAGAGTTCAAGAAGTTAGATAAATATACACAACGCATGATAAAAGGCTGGATTGAAAAGAATTTAGTTGGAGAAGAAAATCCACGTCGTCATGGAAAAGGTTTAACTGCTAATAGAAGCGGGCAATGGCGCTATAGAATTGGTGATTATCGTCTTCTTTGTCACATAGATGATGGTAAATTAATTATATTAGCATTGTCAGTTGGACACAGAAGAGAAATATACGAATTTTGACAATCCAGAACGCTCGTGGTAAGATATTTTTGACAAAAGAAAGAGCTGTGGAACATACTTCCCACGCAAAAAAGAAAACCCCGAGCTGGCACTCGGGGTTTTTCAAGTTTCAGGTGCACAAAATAAATTAATAAATAAGAGGTGAGAGGCATGAGAGCTGTATTATATGCACGCTATTCATCAGATAATCAGCGCTATGAATCCATATCCGGACAATTTCATTGCAGCGAAGAATACTGTAAGCGCAAGGGTTATAACATCGTGCATTACTATTACGATGAAGCAAAGAGCGGCACGACTATAGCAGGTCGTGAGCAATTCAATCAGATGATTGCTGATGCAGCACGTGATATATTTGATGTCATAGTATTTTACCAGATTGACCGCACAGCACGTAATGAAATGGACTATTATGCAAGCGTGAATAAGCTTCTGGAATTAGGTATACGCTACGAATATAGCGCAGAGGGTATAGATGTATCAACTCCGAACGGAAAGCTTACAGAGGGCGTTAAAGTGGCTGTAGCAGCGTTCTTTTCTAGAGACCTGTCTATAAAGATTAAGCGCGGCAAAAAAGAGAATACACTGCAGAAGAAGCATAATGGCGGCATAGCTCCTCTTGGTTATGATATTGCTGCTGATGGTACTTATATAATTAATGATTATGAGGCTGTTGCAGTCAAAAAAATCTTTGCTATGAAATTAGACGGACAGGGATATGGAAAGATAGTTGACTGGCTCAAGGCTAATGGTTATAAAACTAAACGTGGTGGATACTATAGCAAAGGTAGCATACATGATATACTTTGCAACCGCAAGTATATTGGTATGTTAGAAATGGGAAAAACATCTAAACATAATAGCAAAGAGAAGGTTGATGACTATATGGAAATCAAGGATGCTATACCGAAAATTATAGATACGAAAGATTTTGCAGCTGTACAAGATATTCTTGCGGCACGTCGTAATGGTAAAGCTAATGCCAAAGAGGTTTATGCTCTTAGTGGGCGTATTTTCTGCCAGTGTGGTGCTGCTATGACGGGGCATAGAATTGGTGCTAAAGGTAATAAGTACAGCTATTACGTATGTGGCACACAACGTTATAAACATGGCGATTGTGATATACCGATGATTCGCAAGGATAAGATAGAATTTATTACATATCTTACGATTGTTGACTATATCAAAGTAAATAAAAAATCTATCATTGCAGAATTCATGTGCCAAGCTGAAAGCAATGAAGATAAAGTGCGTGAAAATGAACTGCGCAAGAGAATTAATGCACAAAAAAACAAGGCGAAGAAGCTTCTTGCCTTGTATGATGGTTCGGATGATTTAATTTTAGATGCCTATAAGGATGCTAAGAGAACCTTAGATATGATGGAAGCAGAATTAGCGTCTATGGTTCAGCGTGATACTAATAATATCAATCCAGAAGTACTGGAAGTATTCATAGATTCTATGTTGATGGAAGCAGGCTATTCTGATGCCTTCTTAAAGGATTTCTTTACGTCTTTAAACGTCAAGGTCACAGTAAATAAAATAAACGCTGAAATTCAGTTGAATCTCAGCGTTTTCCCATTCGTGGTAGCGCTAAAGGGAATCGAACCCTTGATTTCGCCTTGAGAGGGCGACGTCTTAGCCGCTTGACCATAGCGCCATTTGGCTCCGGGACTAGGACTCGAACCCAGACCGAATGATCCAGAGTCACTTGTGCTACCATTACACCATCCCGGAGTAGCAGTTCTTTTTGAGCACGCTCATCAGAACAATAACAATTATAGCAGAAGGATAAGGATTGGTCAAGTACTTTTTTGAAAAAAATATAATTTTTTTTGAAAAAGTTGGCAGAAGACAGGCAACGTTTGTTTGAATTATAGATTGACGCATATGCTTTAGCATGATAAAATCAAGATAATACAATGATTATATAACAGTGAATAAATATTCGTGACTAGGGGTGATAGCATGAAGCTTATACATTTATCAGATCTGCATTTAGGAAAAAAACTCAACGAGTTTTCTCTTTATGAGGACCAAAAATATATTTTACAACAGATTGTACAGATAATTTGTGCTGAGCAGCCTGATTGCGTGCTGCTCGCCGGAGATATTTATGATAAGCCGGTGCCGCCGGCTGAAGCTGTCGTTTTATTTGATGACTTTCTGAATCAATTGGCGGCGCTCAAGGTTCCGGTGTGCATTATCAGCGGTAACCATGATTCGGCAGAGCGCTTGGCGTTCGGTGCGCAGCTGATGAGCAGCAGCGGCGTTCATTTTGCAGGCAGCTATAACGGACAGCCGCAGCAGCTTGTGCTGGAGGACGAATTTGGGAAGGTGAATATTTTCCTGCTGCCGTTTTTGAAGCCTGCTGTGGTGAAGCATTGGGCACCGGAGGAGGCTGCTGCAGAGATTAGCAGCTATCATGATGCGGTGAAGTATGCTGTGGCGCAGCTGCCATTGCTGCAGGCGGAGCGCAATGTTCTTGTTGCGCACCAGTTTGTCACTGGTGCTGTCACTGCTGGCAGTGAGGCTGTTAATGTGGGCGGTCTGGATAATATCGGTGCGGAGGTTTTTGCTGATTTTGATTACGTGGCCCTGGGGCATATCCATAATCAGCAAAACGTCGGTGGTGATGAGCGGATTCGTTATTGCGGTACGCCGCTGAAGTATTCCTTTAGCGAGTGGCAGCAGCAAAAGTCTGTGACGATGGTGGAGCTTGCTGCCAAGGGCAGCACGAAGGTTACGCAGCTGCCGCTGACGCCGCTGCGCGAGGTACGCTATTTGAAGGATACCTTTGAACATTTAATGGCCAAGCCCAATTATGTTATGTTTCCCATGGATGAAAATGAATGCCTGCAGGATTTTTATTATCTGACGCTTACGGACGAAAATGATGTGACTAATGCTATGCAGCGTCTGCAGACTATTTATAAGAATTTGCTGCAGCTTGATTACGATAATAAGCGTACCCAGGCGAATGCGGAGCTGAAGCTGGCGGCAAGTCTTGAGGAGAAAACGCCGTTGGAGCTTATTGGTGATTTTTATCGCCTGCAGAATAATCAGGAGCTGAGTGAAGAGCAGAAGCAGTATCTTACTGATCTGCTTGCAGATTTTGGAGGTGAAGGCTTATGAGACCGCTGAAGCTGGTTATGAGTGCGTTTGGTCCGTATGCAGGCCAAACCGTTATAGATTTTTCCAAGCTGGGCGAGCAGGGATTGTACTTGATTACCGGCGATACAGGTGCCGGTAAAACCGTGATTTTTGACGCTGTTTCCTATGCCTTGTACGGACAGACGAGCGGCGGTGTGCGTGATGCCAATATGCTGCGAAGCCAGTATGCTGATGCAGATACGCCGACGTTTGTGGAGCTGGAGTTTTCCTTTCATGGCAAGTGCTACAAGGTAAGACGTAACCCGGAGTATCGCCGCCCGGCGAAGCGCGGCACCGGTATGACTAAGGAGAAGGCTGGCGCTGAGCTTTACTATCCCGATGGACGCGTACCGGTGACAAGAATGTCAGATGTAGATAAGAGCATTGTGGAGCTGTTGGGGCTGAATCATAAGCAGTTTACGCAGATAACGATGATTGCGCAGGGGCAGTTCCGCAAATTTTTGGATACTAATACGGATGAGCGCAGTAAAATCTTCCGCGATTTGTTTCATACATACTTCTTCCAGCAGCTGCAGGATAAGCTGAAGCAGGACGCTGCGGCCAAGCGCAATGAATTTCTTGAGCAGCAGCGCCGAAGCGAGCAGGCTTTGAACGGCATTTGCTGTGCTTATCCTGCGTATACGGAGCATTTGCAGAGTTTGGCCCTGCGTCACTATGAGGGCTGCGTGGACGAGGTGCTGGCTTTGGTTGATACGCTTATTGCGTTGGATGAAAAGGAGCAGCAGCAGGTAGCAGCAGCGGAGACTGCTGCAGCCAAGGAAGTGTCTGCGTTGCAGGACAGCTTGGGAGCACTGGCTAAAAAACAACAACTGCTGCAGGCAATCCAAAATGCGGAAGCACGAATTGCCCGCATGCAGCAGCAGATAGAGCAGGAAGCAGCGGCAAGTGTGCAAAGGCAGGAGGTACTGCAAAAATTAGAGGCAGAGGTCAACGAAGCGCAAAAGGGCGAGGTGGAGCTGGCACAGCTGCAAACAGAAAGGCAGCAGCTGGCTGCACGTCAAAGGGAGCTGCTACAGCTGCAGGATATGCAGCAGCGTTACCAAAGGCAGGAGGTTGCACTGCTGCAGAAGCGCCAGGAGTATAAGCGTGCTAGCGAGGAATATGAGCATCTCAATAAGCTCAGCGACGTTTGCTTTGACAGATTTTTGGGCGCACAGGCGGGCCTTCTGGCGCATGATAAGCTGAAGCCTGGCAAGCCCTGCCCGGTTTGTGGTTCCTGCGAGCATCCGCAGCCTGTGCAGCTGGCGCAGGACGCACCTACCGAAAACGATGTTGAGCAGGCACGCGCTAAGGCTGAGGCCGCTCAGAAGGTAAGAGACGGACTTGTTGGTGAAGGCAAAGCGTTGAAGGAACATCTGGAGCTGGATAAAGGCTTGCTGATAGGCAAGGGCATGGAGCTGCTTGGCTGTGATGATTTGAAGCTGATTGCTGAAAAAGTACAGGCAGAGCTGAAGGATGTTAACAATAAGATTACGGACCTGCGCCTGAAGATGGGCTTTTTGCAGGAAAAGGTGGAGCAATACCATAAGCTGGCGAAAACGCTGGAGCAGCAGAAGACTGCTGACAAGCAGGCGGAGGCTGCAGCGCAGAGCATGAGGCAGCAGCTTGCTGGTGCCGAAGGCCAGCTGCAGGAGCTTAACAAGCAGCTTGCTCAGCAGCAGGAGCTGTTGGTTGATGTAAATGAGCAGGAGCTGCAGCAGGAGCACGCAAAGCTGCTGGCGCAGCTGCGTGAGCTGGATTTGCAGGGCAAGCGTTTGTATTCTGCGATTGAAAAGAATCGTCAGATTAAGCAGGAGGTCAGCGGTTACGAAGCGCGCAGGGCAGCCTGTGAAGCGGAATATAGCTTCATCAACAGTCTTTCTGCAACGCTGAACGGTACGCTGACCGGCAAAAAACGTGTTAATCTGGAAACCTATGTGCAGATGCACTACTTCGATAAAATTCTGCAGCGTGCCAATATCAGGCTGCTGCGCATGAGCCGCGGGCAGTACGAGCTGTGCCGCGACAAAATGCAGGACGAGGACAGCAAGACTGGCAACAGCAAAACGGGCCTCGATTTGGAGGTTAAGGATTACTATAGCGGCAATCTGCGCAGCGTCAAAACCTTAAGCGGTGGCGAATCCTTTATGGCATCGCTGGCGTTGGCGCTGGGATTGGCGGATGAGGTGCAGTCCTGCGCCGGCGGCATTCAGCTGGATACGATGTTTGTCGACGAAGGCTTCGGCTCACTGGATGACAGCAGTCTGCAGCAGGCTATTGCTACGCTGCAGGGCCTCAGTGAAGGCCATCGCCTTGTAGGTATTATTTCGCACGTGCATGATTTGCAGGAAATGATAGATAAGAAAATTCTCGTCAGAAAAAAACGCGGCCTGCAGGGGACGGGCAGTGAGGTAGCACTGGTGGTAGATTAAGGCAAAAATATCTCTGCGGAAGCAGAAAATCACTTTACCATAGATTACCAGTGTGATAAAATAATCTTTATACTTAAAAAGCAAATTGATTGCTGACGTGTACGTAGCAGCAGTTGAAAAACAAAATGTATGGAGGGCTTGACGATGAAATTATTGGAAGAAAAAATTGTTAATGACGGTGTTATCAAAAGCGGTAACGTCCTCAAGGTTGACAGCTTTTTAAATCATCAGATTGATGTGCCGTTTGTTGCGGAGCTTGGTAAAGAATTAAAGCGCTTGTTTGCAGACAGGAATATTACTAAAATCCTGACTATTGAAGCCTCCGGTATCGGTATTGCCTGCGTAGCAGCAATGCATTTTGGTGTTCCTGTAGTATTTGCCAAGAAATCCAGCGGCAGCAATATGGATAAGGACGTTTACTTCACGCAGATTTATTCCTATACTCACAGCAAAACAAACGACGTCGTTGTTTCCAAAAGATTCCTGTCCAAAACAGACCATGTGCTGATTATTGATGACTTTCTGGCTAACGGTTGTGCACTGGAAGGACTTATCGATATTGTACGTCAGTCCGGCGCTACTGTTGAAGGCGTTGGCGTTGCTGTAGAAAAAGGCTTCCAGGGCGGCGGCGACAAGCTGCGCAAAGCCGGCTACAACCTGCATTCCTTAGCTATTATTGATAAGATGGATGCAAAAACCAACACAGTAGTGTTCAGACATGAGGAAGCGTAATGAGCGAAAAACAATATAGTGATCCGATATACGACTTAGACGGAAAAATATCTGTAAGCAAAGCGATTCCCTTCGGCCTGCAGCATATTCTGGCGATGTTCGTAGCGAATATCGCTCCGATTCTGATTGTAGCCGGTGTGGTAAAAATGCCGGTAGAGCAGAGCGGTGCGCTGGTGCAGTCGGCAATGCTGGTAGCAGGCATCGGTACGCTGATACAGCTTTATCCTGTCTGGCGTGTCGGCAGCGGTCTGCCTATCGTTATGGGCATCAGCTTCACCTTTGTATCCATCGCCTGTGTTATCGGTGCTAAGTACGGTTACGGCGGCGTTATGGGTGCGGTACTGGTTGGCGGCTTGCTGGAAGGCTTTTTAGGACTTGGAGCAAAATATTGGCGCCGTCTGATTCCGCCGATTGTTGCTGCTACCGTTGTTACCTCCATCGGTTTCTCTTTGCTGGCAGTAGGCGCTAACTCCTTCGGCGGTGGCTTCGGCAATCCCAACTTTGGTGATGCTCCTTATATTATTGTAGGTACTATTACGCTGGTAAGCTGCATTGCCTACAATATTTTCGCCAAATCCTTTTATAAACAGCTTTCCGTGCTGTTTGGCTTAGTTGTCGGCTATGTTGTTGCTTATTTTATGGGCATGGTAAACATGAGCAAGCTGGCAGAGGTTAAGCTGATTGCTATTCCTCAACTGCTGCCCTTTACTATGGAATTCCATCCTGATGCAATTTTTGCTTTCTTTTTGATTTTCCTGGTTTCTGCTACGGAAACTATTGGTGATACCTCCGCCATGACCGCTATCGGTCTGCGCCGTGATGTTAAAGAAAAAGAAATTTCCGGCTCCATTGTCTGCGATGGTCTGGTAAGCAGCTTGTCTTCTGTTTTCGGTTGCCTGCCTATCACCTCCTTCAGCCAGAACGTAGGCCTGATTGCTATGACAAAGGTTGTAAATCGTTTTGCAATCATGACAGGCGCTGTTATTATGATTATGGCAGGTCTGTTCCCGGCACTGGGCGTGCTTTTGGCATCTCTGCCGGAGGCAGTTTTGGGCGGTTGTACCTTGATGATGTTCGGCTCTATCGTAGTAAGCGGCGTGCAGATGATTGCTAACTGCGGCTACAATTCCCGTAATGTAACGATTGCTTCTCTGGCACTCAGCATCGGTATCGGCTTTACTCAGACGCCGGCAATTTTTAAGATTTTCCCTGATTTGATTAAGAATGTTTTTGCAGAAAACTGTGTAGCCGTAGTTTTTATCGTGGCTATGGTGTTAAATATTATTCTGCCTAAAGAGGAAGAAGAATAACGATACGTGTTTTAAAATAAAGAGGGGTTACAAATGAAGATTATTGATGCCCATATGCATTATTATAATGTTGATGGTTTTGTGCAGGTTGCAGCCAATGCAGGTTATGAAAATACATCGGCCTGCTGGCAGGAAATATGCGAAGAAAACAATATCGTTTTTTCCGTAGCTATGGGCAACACTAATTATACGTCTTCGAAATACGGCGGTGTCACACCGCGCATGATTGACCTTGCAGCGCCTTTTGACGAGGAGCATTACAATCAGCCGCAGAACATGGGTTACTGCATGGGTGTAAACAGCGAGGCTATAACCGAAGCAAATGCGGAAAAAACAGCGCAAGAATTTGAACGCTTTATTAAGGACCCGCATTGTCTGGGCATTAAGCTCTATCCCGGTTATAATGCTGTCTATGTCAATGATAAAAGGCATTGGCCGCTGTTTGAACTGGCGCGTGCCTATAATGTGCCTGTTGCAATTCACACAGGCGATACTGCTTGGCCCAGCGGTCTTTTGAAATACTCACATCCGCTGACTGTTGATGAAGCGGCAGTGGCGTTCCCTGACGTAACCTTTGTCATAGCGCATTGCGGTTGTCCCTGGTTTGCTGATGCGGCAGAGGTGGCCTGCAAAAACGCTAACGTCTGCATCGACCTTTCTGGTCTCGTAGAAGGCAATCCCAAACCATTGATGCTGCTCGAAAGACAGCGTGGTTTTTTGCGACAGCTGCATACCTGGCTAAATTATCTTGGCAATTATGAAAAAATCATGTATGGCAGTGACTGGCCGCTTGTAAATATTCCCTTGTATATCTGGATGATCAGCCATGTTGTTCCCGAGTGCTATCACGAGGATGTATTTTATAACAATGCAGTAAGGATTTACAGTAAAATCGGCAAACTGCTGGAAAAGTGCGGAGGTTGAGATGGGACAGGCTGATATTAAAGAAATAGAAGCAGGACTTAAGGATTGGGACTTTGTACGCAATCTGCCTGCAACAATCGGAGATTACACCCTTGTGCCGGGTTCTGGTATCGACGGACAGATTTTGAATATTGCGGCCTACGTGCATGAAGCAACGCATTGTCGTCTTGATCTGACCTATACGAAGGAAACCTTCGATTATGTACCGGTAAAAACTGTTGGCCTGCATACGTTTCGCGATGTGCGTTTCTTTTGTCGTGACCGCGAGCATTTTGCTGATATGATGCGCAAGAGTTTGCCGGATATTTTGGCCAGCATGGACAAGAAAACTGTGCATACGTTGCCATACGAAGCGAAGGCACTGCATTTTGAGAAGTGGGACTACTGGCGCACACTGCCATCTCAGGTAGGCGATTATGAGCTGTATATTACGCCGGATAATCCTTTGCCTTATATTAATGGTTCTTATATCTTTTTAGATTACACTGATTTTAAGCATGGCAATCAGATATACTTTTCTTATAACATTTTCCGCGATGAGCTTTTTGCAGAAATGCGTAAGAATCATCTGCCCTTGACTACAGACGCTTTTGACGTGCTGGGCAACGTGCCGGCAGAGGATAAGCTGCAGGCTTTGCAGGTGCATATGGAAGCAAATTTAATGGCCACATTGGAAAGTTTAAAAAAAGTATAAAAAGCTGTTGACAAAACGAGGCCAACCCTGTATAATATAATTCGTAGTTGATTGGCCCGGTGGTTCAGTTGGTTAGAATGCCGCCCTGTCACGGCGGAGGTCGTGGGTTCGAGTCCCATCCGGGTCGCCAATCATGCCTCGGTAGCTCAGTTGGTAGAGCAAAGGACTGAAAATCCTTGTGTCCACAGTTCGATTCTGTGCTGAGGCACCATATTGCGGAAATAGCTCAGTGGTAGAGCACCTCCTTGCCAAGGAGGGGGTCGCGAGTTCGAATCTCGTTTTCCGCTCCACCTTTTAAGGCGACATAGCCAAGCGGTAAGGCAGAGGTCTGCAAAACCTTTATCCCCAGTTCGATTCTGGGTGTCGCCTCCATTTTTATTTCTTAAAAGGTGTTAAGTAGTTATGTCTGCCGCGGTGGCGGAACTGGCAGACGCAAGGGACTTAAAATCCCTCGGGTAGTGATACCCGTACCGGTTCGATTCCGGTCCGCGGCACCAATTAGATAGAAAATATCTGATTGGAATCACAAATAGAGAAAATGCTGATTGAACTTGTAGAAGTCAATCAGTTTTTTTGTGGTGCGCCCAGCATGGGCGATAACTAGGTGGTGAAAGTCCACTACG
>ERZ1026776.279-NODE-279-length-37323-cov-5.382070_pt1 | contig 37323 bp, 24 predicted proteins | sample MGYA00380125_ERZ1026776 | MGnify/ENA primary metagenome ERZ1026776 (study PRJEB33269, sample SAMEA4719761) | human gut metagenome | biome: human-associated habitat; feature: organic feature; material: feces | place: Cameroon | collected 2013-10 ...
ACCCGGCTTCCATTGTTTAACTTTTTAGTACGGTATATTTTTACCGAAGTATTGATATGAAAAAAGGACACAAATTAGTATTAAAGGCATTATGTATGTCTCTAATACCTGTCGTCACCGGGTGTTTCAGCGCTCCGGCTCTTGATCTTTCTGAATTGGAGAACTTTGTGGAATACAATTTCCCCAATGAAAAACAGGTTTTGTCTGATTCCGTTGATTTGTTTATTGACTATTCATCGTGTGTGGCTCAAGCCAAGACTTCTCCTTGGTATAACGCCACCCATCCTTCTATTGTGGATTGTTCTCCGACATTCTATTCGATCAAAGGAAATAAGATAAAAAGAGAAACTTCTGACAGGCAACAGGTTTATCAGTTGTTGAGTGCTATTAAAGAGGTGAACAATGCCGACATTAAGTCAGCTGTCAATATGATTGTCAATGCTGATCATCAGGCGGTGTTGATCTCTGATTGTGAGTACTATCTTAGCAACATAACGAGGGATAATCTTAACAACCCGTATCTTGCGGAGGAGTTTCGTATATGGCTTTCAAAAGGTTATGACATTTACATTTACAGCGAGCCGTATCTTGAAAGCAATAAGTACAGTAAATATCGCTATTATATGTTCTTTACGGACAGGAATATTCCGAATAATGTCCACGATAAGTTTGCACGTTCAGTTCCTCAGAATAGTAATGTCAAACTACTTCATCTATATGATGGAGTTCCAAACGTTACATTTGCAAAGAATTATCCTGAAATCAACCCAAGTCTCTCACCTAATCCAGAGGTGACTCGTCACAATCAAGGATTGGACGTTGAGGAATACCTTGTGTCTTGGTCTGACATCCATAAGTATTTAGCTGGGGATGATGTCGGAACGAATTATTTGTTTAGAGGTCTATTCGTTAATAATTCACCTTCTGATTGCTATGCTGTGAAAGAAATCGAGGCTGTTGTGTATCAGGTTTATGATGCGTATTCCACTTATTGTGATAGCCTTGCCGTCAACGGAAATCATCCGGAAATTGTCCCTCTTAGCAAACTCAAAAAGGTTAAGAACGTATTTAAAATCAATGAAGATGTATTTGGGGAAACTGGAGAGGTTGTCCTTATGTTGGATGACGACTTCGACGGAGTAGGTGACAGATTGTCAGACGAGCACAGCAACCTTTTGCGTGTGGACATAGTTGTCTCTGAAGCGAAAGACAACTTTACGGATAATCCGGATCTTAATTCCTGCTTCCGTTGGACATCAATGTCATCAGTTCATTCGGGAATGGAAAACACGTCAATGTTTCAAAGCATTTCACAGGTCGTTTCCGATCCTAAGATGAATCCAGAGACAAACAAGAAAGTCATTTATACAGTTTATATCAATACTTCTTCGATCTAATAAATTAATAATCAATAGCTATATGAGTATAATTAAAACAGCGCCGGAGCTGGCTAACGCCATAACGGCAACCTATCTTATCGACATTGCGGTCGCTGTCGCATTCTTTCTGGTAATGCTCGTTGTCTCCAGTATGATCAATTATGATTATGGAAAAACCGACAATTCAGGAAGGAAACGTCGTCTTTTCTTTTTCGTTTTGGGGGCAATGACATTGTTTGTATCGCTTGGTTTGAACTGGGCATTGTTCTTCCGCAACATAGGAATTGCAGCATTTGCAAACAAATATATGATTCATCTTGCAAGTGCGGCGTTTTTGGCGACTATAGCGTACTTTATTGTCAGCTTTATTACCGTAAAACTGGCAAAACGAGGGAAACTTGCGACAATATTTCCTAAAAAGGACTAACGAAAAATATTTAAGATATGCCAAAAAGCGTTTTCGTTGTCGGTATCGGTGGCACCGGTATGCGATGCATAGAGAGTTTTGTCCATTTGTGCGCGATCGGAATGTTTGACGACACCGAAGTGTATTTGTTAGCGATGGACACAGACAAGGACAATGGCAACTTCAGGAGGTTGGCTTATTTGGTTGACAACTATAGAAAAATCAATGGCAACGCAATGAAGAAACACACATTGTTTTCTGCCAAGATTAACTATTACCAGTTCAGCCCGGATTATGACAAATCTGAAAGTTCATCAATGTCAAAAATAATCAATAACAGGTATAACAATGAGGAAATATGTAGTTTGGGAGCGGATTCAAAAATCAAAGCTTCGGAACTTGTGAACCTTTTGCTGCGCCCTGAAGTTGTGGATATGGATTTGAATCATGGCTATCGTGCTCAGACTCAAATGGGCTCAATGTTGATGTACTATGCAATAATAGAAAGAGCATATCAAGATGATTACAATAAGACAACGAGTGGGCTTAGAGGTTTTATGAATGCTCTAAATGATGGAAATTCAGGGCACTATGTTTTTGTTTTTGGTTCTGTTTTTGGTGGTACTGGTGCCTCTTCACTTCCAATCATTCCTCCAGCGTTTAATTCTGCGGCAAAGATCCTTAGTCGGAATAATTGTGATGTGATAGAAGGAAACTATTATGGTTCGGTAATCCTTACAAATTATTTTGCGTTTGATTCTAACGTACGTACAAATGATAAGGTTTATGCGACGAGCGATAAGTTTGCATTGAATTCACAGGCTGCACTTAATTATTATCTTAAGGATCAGACTGTCAATGACGTTTACAAAAGACTGTATGTGTTAGGAAGGGAAGAGTCTTTGCAATTAAATGGTCCGGTTGTGACAGGTGGTGCAGAGCAGTCTAATCCTGCTGATTATATAGAACTGATGGCCGCATTTGCTGCTTATGATTTCTTTAAGACTGCCCCGGAAGATTTTAAAAAGGATGACTTGAATAAGAAATTCTATTGTAAAGGCTTACCGATGGGCGTGGATCATCTTAGTTTTAATAATTTCACAGAAGATGCCGATGAGTTCAGAAAGCGTTTGGGAGCAATGACTGTGACGGCGTTCTTGAACAGCGCTTATTCTTACTTTGAGAATATCAGGAGAGATACTATTACATTTGATGAAAAGTTGCTTGAACCGCTCTATAACTACTTTAGGACTTTTGGCCTTTATAATGATAATGGCACTATAAAATCAGGTTGGCTTGAGCAGATTTTTAATTCTGCGATTCAGGACAATTATCAAAATGGTGCGTTCTTTATGAAGCCTCTTTTTGAATGTTTGGATGAGAAACGGTTGAAAAAGTATGAAATAAATTCAAAACTGTTCAATATGGAAACTCCAAAGTCTTTCAAAGTAGGTTTGTTTTCAAGCCCGTTTAATGTCATAAAAGATAACTTAAAGAACTATAATGTGGATAATGACAATTCTTTGGATGCGTTATTGGAAAGAACATATCATACGATAGTCTCTTTGTACTCTTTGTAATCATTTGTAAATAGTGAATTATGGAAAAAGAAATAAAGCCATTGCTCATAAAATCGAACAATAAAGGTCGAGCGATCAGTGAGGCTGACAAGTGGGTGTCGATGGAATCCGCTGATTCATTTACTCGCAATATTGAAACGGCAAAGACATCAGAAAAAACCTCTCTTGATGTGTTTAATACATTAATATCAGGTGTCCCGTCACCGTGGGCACGTGTAAAGCTTACGGATTATGCTTTGAGCCAAGATTTCAAAGCTAATTGTGATGACAGTTCATTACTGGATTTTTATAAGCAAGTTCGCGGAGAATGGAGGGGGCTATTTGCTACATATATTCTGTTTTCTGACCGCTTCACCATCTCAGATCCTATTCCGCTTGTCGGAGAAAGTATGGAAAAAACTTCCGGAAGGCTTGAAGTAAGAAGCATACTAGGCCAAATGTTGTTTAATGAACAGGGTTTTTGGAGACATAGCAGTGATCAAGATGAGAGCCCTATGATACAATTACTGTATTATAAAAGTTCAACATCCCCAGATCGGGAGCTAGTTGGGGCTACATCACCATTCTCGATTTTCTTTGCTTCATCAAATTATCGAATGCAGAGGGATAAGGATATTTATTGGGTGCGAGATGGTAAATTCTGTGATCCAACATCATTCACTGATGCGGACAAGTATGTGGATAATATGAAAAAGATAATACTTGTCCTCAAGGATATTACCACGAGTTGCGGTAAATATGAAGATGCTCTGTATAGAATTGTGAATGATAGACAAAGAGTGAAATTGGTAAGTGAACGTATTTCAAAATTCGCTAATGCTTGGATAGAAGAAATAAGTGAAAAATGTCCGGAAGTAGCAAAGTTGGAGAAACTTCCGGTTTCGATTAATGCGTCTGCAAAACCTAATGGACCACTTGCCTCTTTGTTTGATATCAAATACACCTATTATTATGATAATGGTGATTTTTATATGGATACAAAAAATACACCAGCAGAGGTTTCAATAGACGATGTTCAGAAAATATTCATTGACAGCAAGTACATAGCCGCCATTAAAAGTACAGATGCGGATGAGTCAAAGTATGAGAATGCACCTGTATTTTATTTGAAGGCGAAAGACCACGACAACGGGCAGGTGTATTTCTGTGCTCTTCCTCTGAGCCGGAAATCGATTGATGAGTATTTTAATAATAGTTTGCATGGAATTGTAAAAGGAACTGAAAAATCATATTTGGAAGCAATCGTCCGATATGGCAAATTAACTGTCACCCTTAAAGCTAACATAAATCAGGCAGGGTGGGTGGATATTGCTTCACGGGAGTACATCCTTTCTGAGCCTGATTTTGTAAGGAATGTGATTTCATGGCCGAATTTCAAGTCGGAGTACTGGAAAGCGTATTATTATTATAGCGAATATCCGCAGAATGATTCTGGTATTAATGCTGTCCCTATATTTCAAAGTGTTGGAAATTCTGATGTGATAGATTTCTCAATCTTAAGTCAGGATAGTATTAATGAAGAGAATAAGAAAGTAAACTATATCGTTACATATCCAGCGGGGAAAGTTGATGCATCTGAACACCGCTACGAGATAATACGCAGCGATTATCCGTTGAAGATGGTTCAACTTATGGATTATAAGGATGGACAGAAATGTATAATAGGCTTTCTTGTTCTAAGGAATCGTGATAAAAATGCTATTAATGGTGTTGAGATGAAAACTCGGCCGCATACTAAAGTTAGAGTTGGGATTGATTTCGGAAGCACCAACACCTGTGCATATTATCATTCCGATAAGGAAACTGAATCAAAACCAATCCCATTCACAAATAGGCGATTATATCTATGGGGGTTTGACAATAAGTCAAAGGGACTTGCCCAGAAAAATGAACTTCTTTTTATCTCAAATGAAGAACCCATTAATGGCAACGGACAGATAAAAACTTGGCTCCATAGACATAATGAATTGTTTATTAATTCTGCAAAAGAAGGTGAGGCATTAGTTGGCGGAATACCTGTTAATGAGACAAATATAATGGTTAAGGCAATGAATGAGAATTTCATTATCACTAATGCAGGTCTTCTTTGCTGTAATATGAAATGGTTGCCTGATGACGAAGGTAAAAAACTAAGAGCTTCTTTTTTAAGAACAGTCTGGTTAATGATTTGTGCGGATTTATTTGATGAAGGTTTTGAACCATCAGAACTGAACTGGTCATACCCGAGTGCGATGTCTTCTCCAGAGATAGGTGAAATGAAGGCGATTTTTGAAATGTATTTAAAACAGCAGCATCCAATTTTGCCTATAGGCAATTACCCAGCTGTTAAAGGGCACACAGAGAGTGAAGCTGTTTGCCGTTACGCCATTTCCAATGCGGAAAAATCTGAAAAACCTGAAAAACCTGATATGAGTTCTCAGTCTGAATCGAAAACCCAAAAAGGTTACAGCCTGGAAAAAGACAATATCGTCTTCGGTATAGATATTGGTGGGAGCACTAGCGATATTCTGATAATGGGACTGGAAAATGGTCAAAATTCGTTATTGTCCCAGTGTTCTATAAGAATGGCGGCAGGACAATTTTTCAATGCAATAAATTTGTCTTCAAAATTTAGAAAAGCATTATATGGATTTCATGAATCCAATCAAACTGCCATAAAGGTCATTAATATAGATGATATAATAAGTGATGATCGGGCAAGATACACCCGTGCTCCGTATTATTTGAATAGTGTATTTGACCAACTTAAGAGTTCGGATGAGTTTCTCAGTTTCTATTATTCTCTATACTGTGATGTTCCATTTGTGTTTACCCTTCCTAGCTATATTACAGGTGCTTTAGTGTTTTATTCTGGAATTCAGGTGCATAAGACAATTATGGATAAGAATTTAGAAGGCACTATTAAGCAGGTTTATATGAATTACTATGGAAAGGGAGGAAGGACATTTGAATGGATTTTTGGAGTATATGGTAATAAGGCAAAAGAGTTTTATGCGAGATGTTTCCAAGCCGGATTTGGAAGTGATGATGTGGAATTTATCTGTGCGAATGCTGATGCAATCCGATCAAATAACGCAACTCAAAATAAGACAGAAGTTGCGCGTGGATTGGTTAGTGTGACTCCTGTCAACGGCAAATATGAGTCAGATGGTAATAGCCATGAGTTTAAGACAGAGGTGTTTGGAGAGAAAGGATTCCGTTACACAGATCATAATGGCATCGTAAGGGAAATAAGTGAGTTGAGTATTTCGGATGGGGAGTTCTATAAAAACATCGATCGCCCAGTAGTTTTTGAAAATTTCGAGAGATTCCTTGGAATCTACACTAATTTTATTGAATCAAACGGCATTATCCGTGACAAGCTACTAGTACAAACACTTTTGTCAAATTGTAATGTGGTGCGCAATGTCAAAAACTTTTTTGACAACGATCCCGAATATATTGAATACTTGAAGAATACGGCAAGTGGAGTTAAACAGGGAACAGCATCTTATAGAATGCCGATGTTTATTGCAGAAGCATTGTATTATATGAAAACAGTTCTTCTTCCTGTAGTGTTTAAGGAATAATACGAGACGAAGATGGGAGACTATTTCTTGATTCTGTATGTGGGCTATGATTTTATCGTGCCTATCATAGATTCGGTGAAAGGGGATATGTATGGCTACAGGCGTTGGAATGACAACCGCCTGTGGCTTTACTTCCGCGAAGATCCGGATACCACTGGGGTCTTGTATGGCAGAGAGTACCGTCATAATGCTTTGATGGGTAAAGCGTCTTGTTATGGAGCCTATTGGGAGAACGTTGTGGCTGGGCAGAAAATTCAGATCCACGGGACTTCGGTTATGTATCAAAATCTGATCAAACTTTCGGGATTGACAGATGATCTAGTGGAATGGTATAGGTCAGTAATTCATAATAGTGGTGCGATACCGACCGTTTGCCTTTTCGCGGACTGTGTGGAGCCTTTGGCACGTAAGAGGTTTCTGAAGGTGATGCGGGACAGTGGGTTTGACATTCGCTCATTCAGCATTTCATTTGATTCTCTTGCTGCTTCGTACTTTATTGAGGATCTGTCGAACTATGCGGTGATGTCAAATAATGTGGATGGCTTTGGAAAACGGATAGTTCTGATAAACGCGGCAGGCCCAAGCGTGGAAATTTCTTCATTAGTCAGCATCAACGGTACATTTGTGACTTGTAGCGACATCAAGAAAATCCCATACGAAGGAGAGAATCCGGTAAAACGAGCCCTTGTCGAGCACATCGTGGATGAGGACAACCGTGAACACGGTTTCCTGAATCAAGATGCTGTCAAGAATGAGTATCTGTACCAGATGCAGTATGTTGATGAGTGGTTGAAAGTGGCTGAAAGTACAGAAGGCAATTCCTCATTCAGGATTTCTTATCATTTGTCGATTGATCCGGAGATCACATACAGCAGAAACATCAGCAAGTCTTTTATTGTCAGAAAACAGGCTGAATTGTCAAGGCCTATGTCAGAGGGGCTGACACAGTTCTGCGCCTCTCTTGACTCCGCTGATGTCTCAGCCTATCTTTTCTGCGGAGACTTGTTTGCGACAGAGAGAATGTACTCTATTTTGTCTCGGATCAACCCGGAAAGAAGTCATTACGTCAGCAGTGAGGACATTTCAGACATCTTGCATATTTATCTTCGGAATAATCCGGAGGTAAAGGAAAATCTTAATGATTTTGATCAGATAATGGCCAGAAGGGTGCGTGAACTTGATTCGGCCAAAGTTTGGTCTGTCGAGTCAGGCAAGATTCTGACTCTGAAAAGGTCATTTGAAGAACTATTGCCAGATTTCAGAGCAAGGGTTGAATCTTTTAAAAAGAAAACCGATTCGACCTTGGCTTCAGTGGATGAGTCTTTGGAAAGAAGTCATTTTGACGAAGCGGATGCAAGTGTGGATGAGATGTCTGTTGATGAAAATGCTTTGAAGGTTTTTGTTCAACAGACTGTGGGTGCGATTTTGGACAACTATCAGAATAATCGCCGGATATTCAAAAAGAAATTAGATTATCCTTTTGCCCAAAGCACATTATCAAGTGTAGAGGAAAATAAAGCCGTCATAGAACACTTAGTCGAGGTTTTTGAGGCGGATCGCCAGAGGCTTAGTGTAAAGCATTCGGACATAAAAGGCTATCGAGAAAGCTATCCGGAATACTGTCGGTTACGTAAAGAATTCGACCACTCCACAAGTTTGGAAGAGAAACGCCGACTGTTAAGAGAGATGCGTGGGTTGACAGGTGAGGCTTTACCCGACGATCCGACAGAGGTTGAATCCGTCAGAGTTGAATTATCCGCGGAAGTGGAATACTCCAAAAGAACATTATTTGCTAAACCGAAACCGATCAGACTACACATAAGGCTTGACGTTCTTGACTCGGGTGTATTGCCTTATAATTGCGCCTTGGTTCTGTCAGACAAGCCTATCTCTTGTGTGGAATGCGGATGTGTTCGTTTGGATGTTCCCAAGGGCACGGAGCGGATTTTTACAGCGGATGTGGATTTGCCTCTGAAGTCGGCGGCGGACAATACAAAGATAATAGCGAGACTCTTTGTGGATAAGGAAAAGGAAAGAATGTGCGATTCTTCTAAGGTCTTGTCCAAAACATTATATATGAATATTTAATCTCTTGAAATAGATGAAAATACGTTGCCCATACTGCTTGAATGAATTTGATAATTCAAAGGCTAGACTGATATGTCGGAATACATTGAAAAAATGCACGCTGGAAGCTACCGATGAGTTTGTCAGCCATTGGAGAATAAGCCGGGATTCCCCAATGGCTTTGAGGCCGCATATTTATAGTGGCGGATTCTCTTTGTTCGGAGCGCCCAAACTGAAGGCGTGTCCAGTATGTGGAGATGATATCCCAGACTATGTTTGTCCTCATTGTCATAATGCTCTTCCACGTGATATGGTTCTTAATGGTACAGACATTATTCCAATCATCGGAGGGCCGGGTGTGGGTAAGACTTGTTATATGGTAGCGCTTGTCAATCAGCTTAAAAGATATGGTTGGAGAGTGAATCTGGTCTCTTCGCTTGATAGTATGTACGGTGATGCGGCTGTCAAGTATGAAGAGATGTCAAACACTCTTTTTAAGGACAAGAATGTGTTGGACAAGACGGCCGTCAGAAATGACAGCTTGAATATGCCTTGGTTCATCAAAATAGAAAACAAAGTGAAAATCAAGGCTAAGAAACCGACTTATCTAATATTTTATGATATTGCGGGGGAACAGTTTGCTTCTGCCAATATGATGCTTAACCAGAAGCCTCTGCAATACGCTTCCGGTGCGATAGTCTTGCTTGATACTTTTGATCTTCCTGTTGTCAAGGATTTGTTGAAATCCCTTGGTAAACGTGCGTCTGACGTACATTTCAGCATTGAGAAGACTGTGGAGGAACTGTTCAATGTCACGGGGCAGAAAATGTCTGGGACTAACGCTGAAATTCTGAAAGGGTGTCCGATTGCTTTCGCTTTCAGCAAGGCTGACATAATTACTAAGTATAGGGACAGCTTGGGGTGCTTTGACAACACTGTTATGGGGAACAGTCTCTTCATTGAAAACAGGCGGTATTCTATGCCGGGTACTTTCGGTAAGAACGATTTTGCGGCATATATTAACGAAATTGACACTATCAGTCAAAGTTTCGAGATTGCATTGAGAGAATGTGATCAGGCTGAGATGCTTGAGAACAACAAATGGAATAAAGAAGATGTGAGGTATTTTGGAGTCTCTTCCCTTGGAGCGGAACCACAGGCTGATGGCAGTCTTGATGTTGAGAAGGTCATTCCATACCGGGTTTTGGATCCATTGGTCTGGGTTCTGAACCGGTTAGGGAAGATAGAGATAGTCTGATGATCTAAAAAGCAAGGTTGTAAACTACATTTATTAATAACTAAAAAACTTTTGACCGATATGAAATATTACGAGTTGCTGTTTAACTCTTCCGAAGCTTCGATGACAGGCGGTGTCGGATTTGGAATACGTACAGTTACATCTGGCACACCACCTGAGTATATCAACGCTGTTTTGGCGAGCAAGGCTTTCAATGACTACTCTGCGGGAACATTCAAGATGCCATATCCTAAAGAGTTGTTGGAGAATCCTGAAAGAATACTTTCATTTCCAGTGAACTATTCGTACTCGACCATTCGTACCGAGACGGGTAAGAACCTATATATGCTTCGTAGGTGTGTGTCTCTTGTCTTTGACTATGCGTTCTATTTGGACGGAGTGGCGACTCGACCGGGCAATTATTCCGTGGATGTTCTCCTTTTTGAGGAAGAACCATCTAAAGAAGTTTTTGAAATGCTCTATGAGGCTCCTGAAGAAAACTCACGGTCGTTTCGTCCTTTCAACCGAATCCTCAGGAGTGACAACGAAGAACTCAAGGCTCTTATGACTGGACAGTCTAAACCACTCCCTGTGGAAACATTGTCCACAAAATCAAGGTACGATTTGCCGATTTGCAAGGAGGCGTTGAATATATTCTTCCACTATGTAGAGGCTTTGTCGTTGAAAAAATCTCTGTGCGTAAACATTGAGGATGAAAAGAAGAATGTGGTGATCGGTGATTTGTACAAGATATTCGGAGATTATGCGTCAAAGATTACGTTTGAAGCGTGTCCCTATGACAGAGACTTGAATCCGGAAACAGGTATAATTTTCCTAAGCCAATACTATCCATTCCAGATGATGGAAGGTGGTACTTCTTTCTTATGCCATAAGGCGACGGAAACTCCTGCCACCGCTGAATATACTGAATATTCGGAAAGGATGCTTTCGGAAATTGCGAATGGAAACATTGATGAATTGAACAGACTGTCATCCTGGATTCTTTCTGGGGATTATCTGGCCGTGGCGGGGAAACCTAAGGCTGTGGTTGAGGGGTATTACAATTATTGTTTGAGAAAGGATTTGTTTACTCCTGACTATCTTATGTCAGGAGATTTGCTCAAACTGATTTTGTCAAAGAAAGGGAACAAGGCTGATTTGATAATGAAACGTCTGTCCGAATTGCTCGCTGCTGGTCTCCTTGATCCTCAGGACACGAACATTGTGATTGATGCTCTGAAGCGTGCGTCTTTTGTCAAGGCTTGTGGTTTTGACATCTCTGAACTCAAGACGAGGTTCTCCCTTCCATATTCGGAAATAATTTCAACCAGTGCCAGTTCTCTTGTGAAGGCATTCAAAAGCTTAGGAAAGGATTTCTTCGAGGATTTTATGGAATTGTCTTTGTTCAAAAACAAGGTGGAATTTCTTAATGATCAATCAGTCAAGCCATACGTTAAGGACCTATTCCCATATCTTATAGCAGAAAAGAAGAAGTATCTTGAGTGTATGATCACTCTCTTTGGCAAGAGGTGGGATCGGAATGAACTGGTCAATCTGTTGAGATATGCAATTCCAGATGCTGGCGAGAGGGAGCGGCAGTACGCTGGTTTGATTAAGCGTGAGCCTGGTATTGTCGAGCTTGTCTGGGCTTTGATGGAAAAAGATTTAGGAAAAGGCATAAAGACAAATTTAGTTGAATTGTTTTCAGAACAATGGCGTAATCCGGCTTTCGCTCCGTTGTTTTACTACAATTTTGTGGCGGTCGCAAATTGCATTTCTGCCAATAATGTTGTCAGCCTGATTTCTCAAAATGCGGATTTGATGTCTGTGAATCAGGTTTATAAGGGACTGGTTGTCAATGGAGAATCCACTGATAAATCATACTCGAAACTGTTCCGACCGTTTGTGATGACCATTACGGAAAAAAACAAATTCCAAGAAGTTGATGTCGTAAATAACTGTGTTTTGACTCCGTTCAAGGGCAATGAGAGGAAAGTTGAGGTTTGGGGGCTATTGAGTGACTATCTTACGGAGAATTATGATCCGCTCTCCAAGCAATGCTACAAGATCGCTTTGGAGATCCCGATTAAGAGTCTGTTCCAAAAAATTGCCTATAAGCGTTTTGGGATGGTTGATGAATATAATCGTAATGAGATAATATCAGATTTGATGAAGAGGGGCGATTTTGACGAAGAACGCTTTATAAGAGAGGTCAAGGCATTGCAAGATCGCAAACAGAGTGGCACTGTGAAAGAATATCTTGTGTTAAGCAAGAAGAAATATTCTGAAGCGAAAGAACTCTTGGAACGGGAATTCACTCAGTTTGCCGATGATTTGTTGGAGTTATTGTATCCGAAGGAGAGGAAGGCTGATGTCCGGAAACAGGCCATCAAGGCATTTTTCTCCAAGTTGTTCAGGAAGTCTCCGAAGGTGATGAAATGTCTGTTGCTTCCATTGTTGTTCATTATGACAGTCGTTTCTGTGGAAGCAAGAGAGTACGGAGACAATCCGTCAAAATATGAGCATCGTTATCAAGTCAATTGTAAGGTCTTGAATATTCGCAACAAACCAGTAAAGGGTAAAATTGTGATGGCGGCCTCAAGGGGTGATTTTCTTTATGGTGAGATTCTGGATGATGGTTGGCTCAAGATAGATGGTGTTGATTTGTATGTGTCCGCCAAATATCTTGACGAAGTGGATAACCCTTGCTATAACTTGCCGGCGGAGGAAAATTCGGCCAATGATTTTGAAAAGACTCTGAAAATCCAGCGAATTGTCAGGTGGTCATTGTTGGTTCTTTGTGTCATTGCGCTTGTCATCGGCATTATAGTCTTTTGGCGTAGGCTTACATATTTGGTTTGCAGTTGTGTTTGGACAAGAAAGTCTGCCAGAAGTCTTAGAAAACACGTTGATGCCAAGGGAATGAATTCGGTTGATGTATCTATCCTTAAGTCAAGAATGAGATTATGGTTCTATAATCCAAAATCCTATCTTACGGTTTTGTTGATTACGGGAATCATTATCGCGGCGATTGCGGCTGGTATTATAGCGATTTTGACCGTTGCAGGCGTAGGGTGGCTTCTGATGCTTTTGGTGTTTGTGCTGATGTGGGCTTTGGTCGTAATTGGTTGGATTCTTTTGGTAGGAGGGGTTATGGCAGCGATCGGATCGATATTCGGCGGTGAGGAACTTGGTTGTGGTGGAGTCCTTGGTGGAATCATTGGGGGTGTTGTTGCCGCCTTGCTCGGAGGTGTGATTATTGGAAACGATGATGCCATAAGAGATTTTGGCTATTCTGCCTTTGATGCAGGCAAAGCGTTTTTCAATCATTTGAATGTCTTGGGTTTTGTCAGGGATTCATTCATTATATACTGGAAACCAGCTTTGTTGATAGTCTGTGCGCCAATGGCTCTGTTTCTTGCACTTGTGGCATTGAACCTTGTTATTTCAGGTATTCTGATTTTGATTGAGAAGATTGCTATGAATAGGTACAACATCAAAAATCCTTGTCCGATATGTCAACACAAGTCGGAGCCTGCGGTTTATCTTTCCAGTGATAATAGAGGATATGAGTTACCTGTAAGGCTGCAACCAGGAATGTATGGCCTGTTTCGCATTATGAATCCATTTACAGGAGAAATGATGCCGACTATGTTTCTTAATGGCAAAGGAAAACTGTCTAGAAGATGTCATAACTGCAATGCGATTATTTCTGCCAATATGGGAATTGAACGCCATATCGCTCTGGCTGGCGTCGCAGAATCCGGTAAGACAACACTGGCATATTCGTTGATCGCGAATCTGATGGTAAAGGGATGTGCCGCTTTGGCAGATGAGGAAAACATAAGTCGGACTGTCAAATCGGAAATTATGAACTCATTGGAAATGCTTAAGAATGTAAAATCTTCCGATGAGACGATATATCCGAGCAAAACTAAGGTTGGACTTATGCGCTCGATTGAATTGGAGATAAAAAGGAAGACGGCATTGACGAATGTGAATTACAGACTCTTTATCAATGATGTTGGAGGAGAATTGTATGACACAGTTTCGGTAGACAGCAGCTCTGCTTCGGAAATGAGCCAGTTCGCCAGAAATGTTAACACGATCATATTCATAGTTGATCCGATGACAACGGATTTTTCGGATTGTGATATTTCAGATGAATTTAAGAAATGGTTGGACGTTAATCAGAAAAAGAATATAGTGAAGGTAAACATAAAGGATGCTTTCGACAGACTTGTGGATTTGTTCGCCAAACAGGGACTTTCTGAAAGAGATTTCCATAAGATTGATATTGAGATTGTTTTGGTTAAGCAAGACTTGGGATATCTTGATGGGACAGATTGTGCTTCTTCTGAAGCGCTTAAGTGCTTTATGTATTCGGATATGGGACTTGCGGCTCTTATCCAGTCTGTGGAGAAGACTTTTACGAGCATCGGTTACAATGCCTTTTCTGTTGTTCCAGGGAATGATCGTCAAAAACTTGTTTCGAACTTTGTTCGTAGAGTGATGGAACGACTTGGCGTAAAGATGGATGAATAGTGTTATTGTCTGAGAATTATGAAAAGGATATTCAGTGTGTTTCTGTTCACCGCATTATTGATGGCAATATGCTCTTGCGCTCAGAATCCTGCAAGGCAAGTTGATGATCTGCGGATTTTTGTGTCTGAGGTTGAGGAGGAAAGCTCTTCTTATGATACGGAACAATGGGAAATTGTCAATGCCGAGTTTGAGGCGATGGTGTCCAAACTAGAAGAGAGTTCTGAAGATATGACGAAAGAGGAAAAAGATGAGGCGTATGAAGTCATTGGCAAATATTATGGGATATACTTGAAGAAAGGAGTCAATGACGCTGTGAATGAGGTTCAGAAAGCCTTGGATGGCCTCTCTCCTTTGATTGAGGGATTTCAGAAGGCCTTTGAGGATTAGTGTAAGTTGTTTTACATAGTATGGCAAAAAAGAAAAATGTTCCGGTGACTCTTGGCCGGTTCAATTGGGGAGCCTTTGCGTTTAGTTGGATATGGGGAATTTTCAATGGCTTGTGGTGGTCTGCGGGAATCATTGTCTTGATGCTTATGAACTCGTTGGCGACTTGGACAATGACGATTGCTGTCTGCCTTCTTTTGGGATTTAAAGGCAATGCCATATCGTGGCGATCCAAAAAATGGAAGAGTGCCAAAGCCTTTGACAAGGCCCAGACCATCTGGTCCATTGTCGGAATAGTAATTTTGCTCATAGGACTTGTAAATTATGTATGGTGGAAGATTAGTGTCTTCTTTTGAATAAAATAATTAAATGAATATGAAACGAATAGCTATAATAATCTTGTCCATTTTGATGCCTTTCTTGTGTGATGCGCAAAAACCTTTTGAGCGGGGTAAAACTCTCTATATGGATGGATGGTATGATGAGGCTTTGCCTCTATTGCGAACATCAGCCAAGGAGGGATATGGTGAAGCGTGTTATTTTCTTGGGAATATGTACTTTTATGGGTGGGGGGTCAATGTTGACTACGATATAGCGTTAAGAATGTACAATCGTGCCGCCGAGTATGGATATTCTGATGTCGAGGCTGAATTGGGAATGATGTCCGCATATGGCTTTGGATGTGAGAAGGATTTGCAGAAGGCGGAGAAACTATTGAAGGTTAGTTCAGAAAAAGGGAATCTGAAAGGGATGTATTTTCTGGCTGTCTTTTACAAAGACTATGGGGATGCTCAGGCGAAAAAGGAGTCTTTCAAACTTTTTAAGTTTTTGATACAGGATAAGATATTTAGTTATTATCAAGGATATTATTTTAGGCTTTATTCATATTACTATAATAAGGCACTAGTTGCCTTGGCTGAATATTACGAAGAGGGAATCGCTTGTCCCAAGGACTTGAATCTTGCTATGTTTTTTTTCGATAAGGCTGGTGATGCACGTGGAGATAGTTTTTTGGCTTCAAATGGAATTTATCCGTATAAAGCTGCAATGTTGAAAGATAGGTATAATACATATATTCCTGCTCTGTATCGTGGTAATTTGTGGTCGGCGGTATATAAAGGTTATCACAACCCTTTTGCGTACTATTACCTATCTCAGACAAGAAAATGGAATTCAGATGATGATTATATAGATTATCTATCTCGTGCGGCCGAGGGTGGCATAGCGAAGGCGCAGAAAATTCTCTCCGATTATTATAAAGAAGGTAAGTATGTTCCCGTGAATTTGATTAAATCCAAGGAATGGAATGCGAAGGCAGAAGCGAATGGTTATGATCAAAGGATAGATAAGGACACAGTCTATAGACATTCTTTAGGCTACTATGATAAATATGAACTTTATCATTATGAAGATATGGATTGCATTGTTCTTTGTAATTATATTGATGAAAAAACAGGTTTTGTCACAAAACCATCGCGTATCATGGATTTGAAGGGATACTATTTCGGTTTTAAGTCAACTATGGCCGAGATGATGGATTTTATCAAAGAAAAAGAACAGGAAGGGTGGGAACTTCCAAACTATGCGGATCTTAAAGAATTATTGTCTAATTTGGATTCTGTCAACAAAGTAAATGCAATGATGGGCAAACCTCTAATAACTAAATCCAATAGGTTTATGTATTCAAATGGTCATATTGACTACAAAACGTTTGATATGACATATGAGAATTATATTATTCAATTGGAAGATGTTAATCATGGACGGGGTGGGGAAAAGTATTCCGGCCAAAATGTGAAAATTTATTTTGTCCGTAATTTATGATGGAGTCTTTGTTTGTACCTTGCTACATTAGCAAGAATGAATATATATCTTGATGTTATTTATGTTATGTTATAGAGGCATATTGTGATTGACATATAAAAACGATTCGGAATTTATGAAAAGAAAATTTATTCATCCATTGATGGTTCTGTTGGCGGTCGCTTTAATTGCTGCCGCTTGCGGTGACGGAAAACCGGTAGGCAAGGAGCAGAGGTTGCCTTCTGTTGGACGTGGACTTGGAACTGGTGACTTGGAGATCATTCCGGTGGTTGACAAAGACGATAGTGTGTTGTTTGTGAGCACGGTGGATGGAAAAACGTTGCCGGAATTGAGAAAGTGGGATTATGCGTCTCTTTTCTATGATGGCTATTCTGTTGTTGAGGATGACTCGGGAATTTTTTTTATGAACAAAAAAGGAGAATTGCTGAACAAGAATACTCCATACAGCGATGTTACTCCATTCTCGGACGGAGTCGCTTGGGTTGTTGAGGATGGAGGATGCCCAAAGGCGATAGACAAAAAAGGCAATGTGCTGTTTGAGATGAAGGACGCACATACTGTCTATCCGTTCTATGGTGGCTACGCTTTGTTCATTCAGGATCTCCCGGTTTATTGTGAAGAAACTGTATATGGTGTGGTTGATAAGAAGGGGAATCAAAAGTTTATCAATGAGAGCATAACGGATGGGCTGTTTCCAGTCATCGTAGATAATCGGGCGTTGTTGGCAACGTTTGATACTTTTGGATGGGAATTGTTTGAATGCCAAAAAGACACAGTTCACAGTACAATGGGGTGGGGATATGACTATGATTCTGGTGATGAAATCCCCGTATGTTTTGATCAATATGTTGATGAAAAGTATCAGATACTAAATAACTATATTCAAGTACTTAAGGATCGCCGTATGCCGATATGCATCAAAGGCAAGTGGGGTGTCACATATTTGTCGGGAAACTTTGATGATAAGGATAAGAAATTGATAGATTGCGAATATAATCGGATAATATTGGATGGAAAGAATTATCTCGTAAAATATGGACGTAAGTTTGGATGGCTGGACGAGAAAGGTGATTATCTGATCAACCCACGATTTTTGGATGCAATGCCGTTTGGCGAGAGTTCCTTGGCAGCCGTTAAGGATGATGTTTCTGAGAAGTGGGGCTTTGTTGACAAGGATGGAAATTGGATTATAACTCCAAAATTCAGAGCTGTTCTTCCTTTTGAGATGCGGAATGTCGCACCGGCGTGCGATGCTGAACGGAGATTGTGGGGATTGATTGACAATTCTGGAGAATGGATTGTTCCTCCACAGTTTGAGAAAATCTATGAGATGGGTATTCCGGATAGGTTTATGGTAGAGGATGCTGCGGAAATGGTTGGTGTTATTGACCTACAGGGTAAATATATCGTGCAGCCGAGATATGATGATTTTGAGACCCCGTCAATATTGGAGAATAATTATTATGGTTATATGGATGAGAATTTCTCTTATGTGAGGAGCCGGTATGTTGATGTGGATGAAATAGCCTCTGGTTTGAGGACTTATCTTGATACATTGAAGAGCGCGGGACTTTCGGATTTGATTGATAATTATTATGGTGAAAACCTTAGAGCAAATACATCGGGAGTGGTGAAACTTGATGAAATAAGGTTGACTAAAGAAGCGTCTGTTGCCTTGTCTATTGAAATTGATGAAGACTTTTGGCGGAAAGAGTCTGATGGATGGTTTGGCTATAATTATGTTTTGGACAAAAATATAGTGATAAACGAATATTCGCTTACTGTTACCCTGTCTGACATTGCCAAGGGTAGAGCTTTCGATGTAATGAAAAAGATCCGTTCTTTGGCGAACTCATCAAGTGATGATGTCTTGACACTGGATGGACGAAAGATAACGGTGGCGAAAATATCTCCTGATGAGATTCTTTTGTCTATTACTTGTAATCTTTAAGAAAATGATTGAAATGGTGACTGTTAGGTCGATTATTGCCAGGATCTTGCTTCCTGTAAGTGTGTTTGTGCTGACCGTTTCATCGTGTGGCATAAGAAATTCGGCTAAAACATCCTATGATAAAGGCTATTATACTGACGATTTGAAGATAATACCTCTATACAATGGTAAAGGTTTTGTCTTTGTCAATATTGAGACAGGCGAAGAACTCTCCAACCTTGGCGTTTGGGAGAACGCCTCATTGTTCTATGGAGGATATTCGGTTGTTTCCGATAGCCTGGATAATAGGTTCTTTATTGATAAGAAAGGCCATATCTTAAACCGTGATGCACCATATATCAGGGCTACTCCGTTTTTCGATGGTTTAGCTTGGGTTATGGGTAAGGACAGTTGCGCTAAAACCATTGATTCAAATGGAAAGACTGTCTTTGAGATGAGAGATGTATATATAGTGTCCGCATTCCATAATGGTTTTTCAGTTGTTATTAATGACATAAAAGGATCGATAAGGATTGTTGATAAAAAAGGGAACATTCTGGAACTGGAACCAGAATGTAAGGCAGTCACCCCTATTGTCATCAACAATAAAATCATCGTTTCGACAACCGAGCACAATTATAATGTTTTTGAATATTCAAAGGGAAGATTTTTAAAGCGTACCTTTTTGGATGATGGGCTTTCCTCTTTTAGTCTTAAGGATAATATTGGAGAATATTCATATATGTCGCAGAATCTTTTCCAAGCGATATGTGAGGATAAGATCCCTTTGTCGAATATTGACGATGAGTGGGGCATATTCAGTTTGGATGATGGAAAACCATTGATTGATTATGAATATGATGGGATTGTTCTGGATGGAGATAACTATTTGGTGAAGAAAGGAAATAAATATGGATGGATAGATGCCGAGGGTAATTATTTGATTAATCCACGTTTTGGCAACGCTAATATTTTCGGAGAGGATCTTTGGGCCGCTGCTCAGGATGACTATACTGAAAAGTGGGGATTCATTGACAAGAAAGGCAATTGGGCTGTTAAGCCTGAATTTGAAGAGGTTCTTCCTTTCAGACGACGTGAGGTCGCGCCGGCACGTGATGTGGAAAGGAGGCAATGGGGGCTTATTGACAAGTCTGGCAACTGGATCGCCTTCCCGCAGTTCTTGATGATACTTGATTTCGGCTATCCCGACAGATTTGTTGTCCTTGATGAATCGCGTGCTTGGGGTGTCATAAATACTGAAGGGAAATACATAGTTCGTCCAAGGTATCCGGCTATGATGAAGTTCCTGTTTGAGAATCTCAGTGGTACCTTGAATGGAAATATATTCGCATTTTTGGCGAAAGACTGAGTTTGTTGCTTTTCGAAATCTCCCTGTTGTATGGTTGTACAATGGGGAGATGTTGTGTTACCTGACGGGCGCACTTTGAGGTGATATTGCGCCGTAAGGGTGAAAATGTGCTATGACAGAAGTGAGGCCTCGGAGAATGTTTATATGCGTGCATTCAAGATCAAGGCTGTGAAAGCAAGAAACATACAGCTCTTTGAGCAGGGCGGTGTTAAGAAGATTTCAGCCGAAGTGATATTGCAGGTCGGTAATGTTTCAGATGTTGGAAGGATCATCTCCAATGTCGAGAATGGCAAGAAGGAACTGATAGATGTTAAGTTGATTCACTATATTGATAAGGGTTGGGTCGTTGAGGAAGATGATGAATAAGTATACGGATGATATGCCGGAGGAAAACCCAGAGTGCACAAGGACATGTAGGTTGTGAATATGGCGGCACACAAACCCGCCCTGAGTACGACGTGAAGCCTGCGGATATGCCACCTATGGTTTCTGGAGACATAGTCGGCATACGATCGTGCCTCACAATGGTGTAGGAGCGTGACCGTATGCCGCCATTTTGCAAAATGACACTCCATCATCCTTGGAAAGGCAATCTTGTTCAGGTTGGTTGTCGAATGATGCTGGTCATTAGCAGGTAGCACAATCAGAGGAGCGTAACTATATTCACTGAAGGCTCGTATCAAAGCCGTCTGGCCTCTTTCATTACCTTTGGGGCGAGGGCAAGGACGGCGATCATATTCGGAAATGCCATAAGGGCGAAGGCAAGGTCCATTAAGCTGACGGCGACATCCAGAGTGATGACACTTGCGAGGACGATTGTCACGACATAGAAGTAGCGGTACTTCTGAGCGTGCCTTGTGCCCCAGAGGTATGATGTGCACATCGTTCCGTAGTAGGAATATGAGAACATTGTCGAGAATGCGAAGATGATCACTACGAATTCGAGAAGATAGCGTCCGGCGAAAGGAATCAGGGTATCGTACGTGTTCAGTGCGATGGAAAGCCCCTTTATGCTGTCCGTGCTGCTACGAAAGGCAGTTCGTCACAAGGCAGGATCTGAACCTCGGCGCGATCGCCAAATTCGAGAAACTAGTTGATGAATATATCGCCTCGGGCAAGACCGGGACCGAAGGCCTTCCTACCGTCAAGTATTTCGCCGACAAGGTTTTCCTCTCTCCGAACTACTTCGGGGACATGGTAAAGGCCGAAACCGGAAAGACAGCTCAGGAATATATCGCCGTGCGCCTGTTCAGAGCCAGCCAGATGACCGTTGACGAGTGGGTCAAGAGCTTGTAGATGAACGGATTCGTTAGACCAGTGCGATTGGACGATGCCGAGCGCATCGCATCCATTTACAACAAATACGTTTCAGCGACCACCATCACCTTCGAGACAGAACCGGTTTCCGTCGAGGTGATGCGTGGCCGCATCAATGCTATAGCCTCCGCCTTCCCTTACTTTGTCAATGAATATGACGGCGTGGTTCTTGGTTATTGCTACGCCCACCCCTGGAAAGAGCGTGAAGCATATTCCAAAACCTTAGAGGCTACTGTTTATCTCGCTCCCGAATCCTGTCATCAAGGAATCGGCTCGCAGTTGATGCGTCACTTGATTGAGGATTGCCGCCATCGAGACTGCCACGCCCTTATCGCCTGTGAAGAACTGCATCGTGCTGCTGGACGAGATCGGAGACCAGATAAAGTCCGGGAAGGATCCGGCCGAGGTCAACGGAATGAGCGACAGGAATGACGTTCTGAAGGTTGAGGTTAAGGTCAATGAAGGGGCGTTGAATCTCAAACGTACTGAGAATGCTGTCAGGCTTGCGAAGATGAACCTCTGCCTCTATATCGGTTATCCTCTTGACAGTGAGGTGGATGTCGCGGAGTCCTCGTTACCTGAGTCCGGCTCTGCGTCTGGCTCGACTGACATCTCCGGCCGCCCTGAGTACCAGATGCTTGACAAGAAGGTCCAGGCAGCCGCCCAGCAGGTGCGTATGACAAGGGCCGACGCTCTCCCTCAGGCCGGGATATTCGCTGGCTATGGCTACACCCACGGTCAGACCGTCAACGATGAGACGTTCATCGGCAAGGCCGCCAACGAGTTGGATGAGTCTGAATATGAACGTGCTCTGGCCGCAAGCAACACCGCTTCCGCAGAGGAGAACGTCCGTGTCAGCCGCCTCCATTACGATGCCGGCACCGAGACCCTCTCCGATCTCCTTGAGGCCCAAACCCTTTGGCAGGTGGCCAACCGTGACAGCGTCGAGGCCGACATCAACCACTTCCTCGCCTGGCTCTCATACCTCAAAACCACGGGCCAAATCTGTAATGAGTTTATTAAGTGATTATGAATGAATATATTCCGTGATTCTGCCAGGCATCGTGGAAGGGCAGGAATTTAGAATATGCTCATTTATAGATATATACGTTTTCATACAAAGTTTGCTCCTCCCATGGTGAATGATCACTATGAGAGGAGCATTTTGTGGCTTTTATGCTTCAGACAGAGTGAAAAAGTGACGTGACAGGCGCAAAAAATGGCATTATCGCACCAGAGCGTTGTGCGGAATTCAGGGTCCGATCCGCTAAAACCCGATCTTCCCTTTCTTGGAATCCCACTTGAATGTCTCGATGTCGGCGAGCTGGACCTGATGGGACTTTGGTGGGCGGGCCAGACCGGATTCTCTGAGGATAACCTGCTGGTAAATGGTTCTGGACATGAGTTTCATTGTTCTTGCCGATGCTCCGATCGAGGAACTGAGCGAATATAGGAATTCTTTTATGTGTCTTTCGGCGGCTGGACTGAAACTTACCGAGTACTTTTCCAGACATCCGCAAAGGATCTGGAAGAGTTCTTCAGGAGTGAAATCCTTGAACACCAAAGTGTGGTCGAACTCATAGACTCCGCCGTCAGACAGTTGCTCGGCCACGTTCTTGTTCGGAGCGTCCAGCTCAGCGAGAATCAGAGCGCACTCACCACCGCTCTCGACAGTCAATTCCTTGACTTTTAGTCGTATCTGTTCCACGCCGCGGCCGTAACCAAGCCTCGCCTCGTTGAATTTTGAATCATCGACATCTATGAATATCAATCCGTTACATGATTTCTTTACGGCTTCCTGAAGCACGGCGTCACAGTCGGCCTCTGAAACATTGAATATTCGTTCGCCTTTTATCTCTGTTATGTGGCTGTTGGCGATGAGGCGCATACCCTTGAGAATTGTGGCCATTATTTCGGCTACCGTGCTCTTGCCCGTGCCGCTCTTGCCGATGAACCTCCAGGACAGAAGTCCTTTGCCGACGTAAGGTTCTCCGATTGAATGGAGGTAGCGGGCCGAGCGGACGAAGTTGTGGATCGCTTGCTTGACATTGCTTAGGCCGGCAAGGTTGTCAAGCCGTCTCAGAGCCGAGTCAATGGCGGCATCGTCAAAGACCACATCTTTCTGTTCCTTGCCGATCACGACATCCTCGGGGAGAATCGTGCTGAGATCTTCGGCTGTCGGGTTCTCCATTTTTGAGGTTCTTGCCCCAAGTGTCGCAAGTATCTCGTTCTGAAGTAAGTTCGACACGAATCGACCATTGCCGAAACGTGGGGAAGGCTTCTCGGACTCAGTTTGGATGATGGTCATCAAGTTCTGTTCAGCTCCCTTGGTAAGATTGAATCCCTGCTTGCGGATCATTAGTTTTCCGATTTCCAAAAGTTCTTCGGTCGTGTAGTCCTCGAAATTGAAAACGTTCGGAAAACGACTCTCTATTCCTTCATTGCTTTCCAGAAGTTTCTTCATCGGAGCCGTGTATCCGGCGAGAATCACTACCATGTCCAGATTGTCCCTGCCAAGTTCCGTAAGAAGAGAGTTCATCACTATGCGCCCGAAATCCTTCTCGCCTCCCTCTACCAGTTGGTAGGCCTCGTCGATGAACAGGATGTTGCCCCGGGCCCTGGACAGCAAGTTGTTCATCTTGAATTCCGTCTCACCGATGTACTGACCGACCATCTGGCTTTTCTCCGTGCGTATCACCCTTCCACCGGACAGGATTCCCAATTCGGCGAACACCTTGCCGATTATCTCGGCCACGGTTGTCTTCCCGGTTCCCGGATTTCCGAGAAATGCCATGTGAAGGCGGGGCATGCTTGTCGGCAGTCCGAACTCCATCCGCTTGGATGCGAGTCTCACGGCGTTGAGGTAGTCCTTGACTTTTGTCTTGATCTTCGCCAGACCGATGAGTTCGTCAAGCTCGTTCATGGCGTCACCGGCGCGACCTCTGATCGAAGGAATGTCCTCTGGCAAGACCAAGCTCAGATCGTAGGCGTTGTCATTGCCGGATTCCCTTGAGAGACGACGGTACATCGCCGGAATGACGCGCTCATCGAAAAGCCGTTGGACAAACCTTGCGTTCTCGAAGTCCGGGCCGCGGAGATTGTACTTGTGCAGGATGAACATCTCCAGTTTTTTCCTTGCCTCGGAGGATAGGATTATGTCCCTGTCTCCACAACAATTGTCAGCGATACCGTACAGTTCCTCCGGTGTGAAATCCCCCATATAGATTGGCTCTTGGAAATGCTTTTTCAGTTCCGGGTAAGTGGCCAGAAGAGTCTCCATACCTTTGGGATCTCCGCTCAGCACAAGCATCCAGGAGGATTGTTTCATAGGGTCTTCAAGTTCATCGATGAGGCTTCGTACAATCTGCTGCTCTGTGTCGATGGCTTTGTTCTCGCTATGATAGAGTTCATGGGCGTTCTCAAAGACAAGAATTCCCCCGACCGCACAATTCACCTCGCTGGAAACGGTGTTGTTGGATATTTTAGTGAGGGTTGTATACCTGATGATGTCACTGTCCAGCATACCGAGGCTTTTATATAGGTGCAACAGGTAGTGTACACAGTAACTTTTCCCGGTACCTGGATTTCCGATGAGAATGGTGTGCATCACCGGAAGGTTCTTCTTAAGATCCATGATGCCGCGGCGTTCACCGGTGGCGTGGCAGGTTATCACTTCCTCCATCCTCTTCTTTAGGTTGCCCCAGCCTGGCAGTCCGTTCACAATCTCCATGATCTCTTGTGGCGAGAGGGGGGCCGGATCTTCAGGCGCGGTCCCGGAGTCGGAATCATTGCCGGAACTCATCTCGGCTACCTTTTGTTCGAGAAGGGTGTCGAATTCCTTTTCACGATCTGATTCAAGTTTCCAAAGAGCATAGGACATGCAGAAGTGGAAAGGAGTTTCATCCATCATGTCTCCGATCAACGACTCCTCAATGTCGGACCGATCCATGCCGTCTTCTATCCTGCTGTCAATCAGATCCATCAACTCTTGTTGCGCTGGATTGGGGTTCTTGAATATTTCAGAAAAATCATTTGCCGGAGGTGTCATAATCAATGTGGCTTTTTGCAATCAGCCACAAAAATAGTAAATATTCACCGTGATTAGCAACATTCAATCAATGAATATATTCATGATTCCTGCCAGTCATTTTGGAAGGGCAGGAATCGGTAAGTGATTGAGGAACAAAGAGTGAATCCCCATCAATTGAGCATCAGGCCGTTAATGATTTCAGCTGGATTCTGCGGAATGTGATAAGGTATGCGGTCATGACCATTATGCCGGTGATGATCCAAGAGACAGGATAGACGAACATCAACGCATGGAATCCTTCCCAGACCGGACAGACGGTGTAAACCCAGGCGATGCGCAGGACACATGTCCCGAAGACCGTCAGCAGGGTCGGGAGCATCGACCGGCCCATGCCGCGCAGTGCTGACCCCGGGATCTCGTAGAGACATGCCAGTCCTTGGAACATCAGCACGGTCCGCATTCTGATCGTGCCGAAATCCTTAACCGTCTGGGAATCCGTGAACAGTCCGAGGAAAAAGTCGGACCATCCGGCGAACACCCAGTTGAGCAAGGCACAGGAAAGAGTGCCTAACCCCATGCAGATCAGGAATATTCTTTTGACTCTGTCCATATTCCCGGCTCCGTAGTTCTGCCCCACGAAGCTGATCGCCGCCCCGTTGAACGCCGCGATGACATAGTAGCAGTACTGCTCGAAGTTCAAAGCCGCCGCCGAGCCGGCGACCGCGTTGAAACCATAGCTGTTGATGCTGGCCTGGATGATCACGTTGGAGATGGAGAACACCACTCCTTGCAGTCCCGCCGGCACACCGATCTCCAGCATGTGCGAAAGTTCGTCCTTCTGGATGTGCATGTCGTCAAGGTGCAGCTTGTAAGGGTCTTGCTCCCGTAGCAGAATTTGGACCACCATCACCGCACTGAACAGGTTGGAGATGCCGGTGGCGATTGCCACGCCTTCCACTCCCATGTGGAAGACGATGACAAACAACAGGTTGAGCACTGTGTTTATGATCCCGGCCCATATCAGGATGTAAAGAGGCCGCCGGGTGTCGCCGAGACTTCGCAGGATCGCCGACCCGAAATTGAAGATCATGATGAACGGCATGCCCAGAAAGTAGATCCGGAGGTATGACACCGCCATCCTCGTGACCTCGACCGGTGTCCCCATCATCCTGTGCACCGGCCCCGCGACCGCCGTTCCCAACACCATCAGGAAAACGCCGCTGAGCAGCGCCACGACCGCTGAGGTGCTCACCGCACTGCGTATCTTTTCCCTGTCATTCTGCCCGATATGGTTGGAGATGACCGCGTTGGCACCCATCGATATGCCCACAAACAGATTGATCAGCAGATTGATCACAGGCGCGTTGCTCCCCACCGCCGCCAGCGCTTCGCTGCTTGCGAACCGTCCCACCACCGCCACATCCACCGAGTTGAACAGCTGCTGCAGCACACTGCTCGCCGCCAACGGCAGCGCGAACAAAAGAATCTTCATGAACAACGGTCCATGAAGCATGTCGATCTCATTATGCCCAATTTGTTTGGATGCCATTATTTTTTCATTTAATATTTAAGCCTTAGCTTACACTATGATTTGCCGAACCTCTTGAGGTCACTGCGGTAGCGGGCGTAGAAGAATATGCCGGCGAGGGTGAGGCCGATGGGGAAGCCCAGCCATATTCCGTGGATGCCGAGACTGGTCTTGAAGCCGAGGACGTATGCTGACGGAATCGCTATGAGATAGTAACTTACGAACGCGGCGTACATAATCGGCCTGACATCCTGGATGCCACGCAGGACGTTGGCGAAGCAGAGCTGGAGACCGTCGCCGAACTGGTAGGCGAAGAGCAGGAAGAAAAGCGACACAGCCATCGCCGAGACCTCAGGGGAGTCTGTGAATATTCCGGCGGCCTGGTAGCGGAAGCAGTACAGCAGTGCTGAAAGCGTGGCGGAGATGCCGAGTGTCATGAAGTAACCTTTGCGGGCATATTCACGGACAGACCCTAAGTCCTTTCTGCCGAAAGCGTTGCTGACGAGGATTGAGACTGCGAACGAGAGCCCCTGCATCATCAGGAAGAAGAGCTGCGAGATGGTGATGACCACTTGGTGAGCCGCCAGTTGGATGACTCCCAGCCAGCCTGCCATCACCGCGGCGAATGTGAATGTGGAGGATTCCAAGGCCATCTGGATGCCGACCGGGTAGCCCATCTTGAAGACCCCCTTCATCTTGTCGCGGGAAAGGATAGCATCCTTGATCGCGCGGGCATATTCATTCATCTTTTTTGACTTGAATATGAATACGACGAACACGAGAAGAATCAGCGCTCTGGAGACGAGCGTGCTGATGCCGGCTCCGGTGAGCCCCATTTCCGGGAATCCGAGTTTGCCGTAGATCAGCACCCAGTTTCCGAATATATTCAGCAGGTTCCCGATCATCAGCAGGGTCATCGAGATCATCGGGCGGCATATTCCGTCCGTGAATTGCTTGAGGACATTGAATCCGAGGGCGAACAGGGTAGAGATTCCGATGATGGCGAAATAAGGCTTGATGTAAGGCATCAATTCAGGTGCCTGGCCGAAGTGATCAAGACAGAAGTAGATGATTGTAAGGAGAATGATGCTGATCCCGCCGATGATTCCGTTTGTCATGAGACCGTTTTTCACCGTGATCCCGATTCCTTTGATGTTGCCGGTCCCGTTGTCCGCACCTATCATCGGAGTCATCCCGGTCGCGAATCCCAATTCGGTGAGGATGAACAGGTTCATGACATTGTTCACGAACGATGACGCGGCGAGCTCGTCCACGCTGTGCCACCCGATCATGATGTTGTCGGCGAACGCCAGAATTATGACGCAGGCCTGTCCGAGCATGATCGGCAGACCGATCCTGAGTATTTCCCTTATTTTCTGCATGATGACAAATTTCGCCGCCTATGCGGTTGCTTTCCCCTTGCTGTGGATGATTGTGATCACCGCCGTGAGGATCAGCAGGATGCCGACTACCAGGTTGACGGTCAGAGCCTCGTGGAAGACAGTGAGTCCGATCACGACCGCAGTGAGCGGCTCAAGGGCACCCATGATGGCTGTCGGTGTGGAACCGATGATGCGCACGGCGATTCCCATAGAGACGAGCGAGAATACGGTCGGGACGATGGCGAGCATCAATGAATATCCCCATTCGCGGCCGGTGACAAGCGGCATGAGATGCCTTTCCGCAGATGTGAACGAGAACAGGACCATCGACACGGCGCAGACGATAAGCACGTAGAAACTAAGCTTCATCGCCGACATGTCAAGCCTGTGGATTGTCACCCTGTGTGGCAAAGGAATATATTTGGATAACTTGCTGTGCCCGGTCCCCAGCTCGGATTCCGGTGCGGAGGCTCGGTTGGCCACGATGATGTAGAGTGCGTAGCTCAGGGCGGAGACCATGACCAGAAGCACTCCGACGGTACTGAGGACGGTTTCGCCGTCACCTTTATAAAGAAGAAGGACTCCTACCAGCGAGAGCGCTATGGCTGCCGCTGTGGCCTTCGTGATCTTCTCTCCATAGAGCATGGCCATCAGGACGGCTGTCATCACCGGGTAAACGAAGAGCAGGGAGCAGGCGACTCCGCTGTCCAAGTACAGGAAGCTACAGTACAGTGTCAGCGAGGAGATCACGAACAGCAGTCCGAGGGCGGTCAGCGTCGAGAGTTCACCACGGCTGACCTTGAATGACTCGTATCCTGTCACTTCGACAGGCTCAGTGACCGAAGAATGTGGCTCGGTGGCGGAATCTTTTCCAGTCGCTGAGCTTGTCGAAGCGACCTTCCTCCCGGCGATCATCTTTCCTGCCATGATCATTCCGATGATCAGCGCCGCAAGTCCGTACCTGTAAAACAGTACCGACTCCACATTCAACCCCTCCTCGTAAAGGTACTTCGCACCCAGAGGGTTCACACCATAACTGACAGCGGCCAATATCCCGAAAAAGAACCCTTTGGCCTTGCTTTCCTTTGTCCTAACCATATTCCTTTTTCAAAATAAGGCTGCAAAGATAGCATTTTTCTTTTTTGTATATGTTCCTAACCGTCACTCCGCTTCCTGGAATATTCATAGATGGTTTTCTTTTGCTATTTTTGCAGGGAAAATGAGACAATTCGTGATCAGGCCGCTGAACGCTGCGGGACATATTACGGCTCAGCCGATGCATAGGATGGTCAGGGAAGACTGGTCGTTTATCTATCTTATTTCCGGAGAGGTGCTTGCGGATGTCGATGGCCATCCCTATCTGTTGCGGGGGCAGGATTGCGCCTTGATCCCGCCGCAGTCGGCATATTCCGTGAAATATTTCAAGGATTCCATCGGGTATATGGGAGCGTTCTCTTCCGGGCTGCTGCGTAATTCCGGACATAGGGTGCTGAGACTCAGGGCGCCGAGTGTGATGACTGTTCCGATGGAGGACAAGGTTTTCTTCGATGAGCTTCTGATCAGAATGACCCGGTTCTCGGAAGATTTTCCTACGATTCAAGGATTGCTGGAAGTCCTGCTTGGAGAGTTTGACAACGTCATTCCTCAGAACAATGGAACCGCGTCAGCCAGACTTTGCTCCGCATATCTTGGCCGGGTCTTTGACACTTCACGTCCGTTCGGCGGAGTGTCCGGCTATGCGGAGGAACTGGGCGTGACTCCTAACCATCTGAACCGTGTGGTCAAGTCCGAGACAGGGCGCAGTGCGGGAGAGTGGATAGAGAACGCGCGTCTTGCTTTGGCCAGAACCCTTCTCCATGATCATGGCATCCCGATCTCAGAAGTATCCTACAGGCTTGGCTTCGAGGATCCAGCCTACTTTTCGCGCTTCTTCAGAAAACTGGTCGGAATGTCACCGACTGACTTCAGAGGCATGTAATCAATCCTTTAAAACAGTGGGCGTCCGGTACCTGCAGGCCATGGCGGCCTACGCGCTTCGCGCGCCCTATCCGGGTGAATGGCCGCCATGACCTGCCGGCACCGGAACGCAGAGGCTGTGCTATGCATAAAAAATCCAAGCCGAAATCTGATTATCATAAGTTTGCAAACTGCGTTGGGACTATCTTTGCGCCCGAATTTGTCCGATATGCTTGCATCCTTATTGACATCCTTACTGATAGCGTCCACTCCGGTGACAGAGGTCAAAGATACGATCACCGGTTCGGTCTTGACCTCTTCCGTGAAACGGTCGGCCTCGATCACAGGGGTGACCTCCATCACTTCGTTGACTATGAGGAATATGGAAGAAAGAGGAATCTCGTCTCCCAAGGATCTTTCATCCGTGATTCCGGGGTTGAATATGCCGGACTATGGCACTTCGATGACCTCGACGATCTATGTCCGTGGCCTTGGTTCCAGGATGGACAATCCGGTCATCGGACTCTATGTGGATGACGTGCCGATTCTGGACAAGAACTGCTACGATTTCGCTTTCTCCGACATCCGCAGGATTGATTTTCTGCATGGACCTCAAGGAACCCTCTACGGACGCAACTCGATGCTCGGAGTCCTTTCCATCGAGACACTTTCTCCAACCGCATACCAAGGCACGAGAGGCACCATTGAATATGGCAGCGCATCCTCTTTGTCCGCGAAACTCTCGACCTACAAGGGCCGGTTCGGGTTCGCCGCCGCCTACGGACATACCGACGGATTCTTCATCAATGAATATGACGGATCCAACTGTGGCCTTTCGGACTCATTCTCAGCCCGTGCGAGATTCGTCGGCGGAATCGGTAAGGTCTCCTTGGATAACATCTTGACAGTCTCGTACATAGACCAGACCGGTTATCCGTATCGAAAATTGATGGCAGGAGAACTTCTCCCGGTGGATTACAACGACAAAAGCGGCTACCGTCGCTTCTTTCTTATGGACGGATTCCGTCTCAAGACCGAATGGCGGAACTGGAAAATCAGTTCCGTCACAAGCCTCCAGGCTCTTTTCGATTCTATGGATATGGATCAGGATTTTACACCGATGTCAATGTTCACCTTGAATCAGGATCAGAAACAAAGTGCTTTGACTCAGGAGTTTATATTCATACCAAAGGCGCATCCTGTTTGGTGGGATAGCCAGACCGGACTGTTCGCGATGGTGAAGCTGAACCGGATGTCCGCTCCTGTGCGTTTTCTGGAAGACGGCATAAAGTCGTTGATTCTGGACAACGCCAATTCCGGAATCCCGCAGGAATTGGGAAAATTGAATATTCAAGAAGAGAATTTCTTGATTTACAGTGATTTCAATATCGCTCTTGGCAATGTGGCTGCCTACCACGAGTCGTATTTCAAGACTGGCCGTTGGACATTCACTGCCGGATTGAGACTTGACTTTGAGGCCGGCCGGATGCGTTATGATTCCGGCTCGGACATCCATTTCATCGTCTCGCCTGCAATGTCTGAATATATCCCTTTCAGCACAAGGAGCAACGGAACGGAAACGGTGCGTTATGCCCAATTGCAGCCGAAGTTGTCGGTTTCGTATGACGCCACGTCCGAGCGTATGCGGTCCAAAGGTTTGAATATGTCTTTACTTGCATCCGTCTCGGAAGGTTACAGGTCTGGAGGCTTCAACACGCAGATCTTCTCGGACATCCTGCAGAACAAGATGATGTCAGGGATGATGGAAAAGTTGGGAATACATCTGGACGGACAGAAAGACCTTTCCGGTGCGATGATGACATACAAGCCTGAGCGATGTCTTGACTATGAGATAGGAGGCCGGATCGGTCTTGATGCCCGTGGACACCGCCTGGAGGCCTCCTTGACAGCTTATCGTGTGGATTGCCGGAACCAGCAGATGACTGTCTTCCCTTACGGAAATGGAACTGGGCGTATGATGGCTAACGCCGGCAGATCCCGTAGCCTTGGGGTTGAGGCGGAAGCTTCCTGGATGTGGAAAGGCCTCTCCGTATCGTTCGCCGGAAATCTGATGGACGCCCGTTTTGTTGACTATAATGACGGCCGTGAAGACTGGTCCGGCAACCGGATACCATACTCTCCGGCTTCAACCCTGTACTTGAGGTGCGGCTATAAGTTCCTGACAGGTGGACGTTTCCTGCGTTCGGTCTCCTTGAACGCCGACATCAATCGCAGCGGAAGAATCTACTGGAACGAAGCCGGAGACATAAGCCAACCGCCATATTCTTTGATAGGCACGGATGTCCGTCTGGCCACATCAAAGGCGGAACTTTGGCTAAAAGGGCAGAATCTCGCCGACACTGAATATTCCGTTTTCTATTTCAAGTCTGTCGGCAATTCTTTCTTCCAGACCGGGAAACCTCGTCGGTTCACAATAGGATTATCAATCAATCTGTAATGAATATGAAGAAAATCTTTATGCTTTTGCTGGCGGTCATGCCGCTGCTGACAATGTCCTGCTCCAAAGAGGATGGTGATGTGGAAAATCCTTTGCTTTCAGGGAATTATGAATATTCAGGAACAATGACCGTGACAGCGGACGGCATCGATAATGTCTCAGAGGAAGTCAAGGTGGAGGTTCGGATAGATGAGACTGCCAAGACCCTTGACATTATGTTTTACAAGGTGAAGTTCGTCCCTCAGATGCCGGTTTCACTGGACGTGTCTGTCCCAGGAGTCGGATTCGAGGTCAAGAACGGTACCATTGAACTTTCGGCCGATGGGATAGTCCCTCTCTCAGGAGGAACCTTGCCGTTCCCTAAGTACACAGTCACAGGCCTTTCCGGCACATTGACCGATTCCGGAATCTTGATGAAACTGAATTTCGGGGAATATCCGGTCGCCTACGAGGGGCAGAAACTTGCCGACTGATATTCTTTAAGTCCACAGTCGCAAAAAGGAAAGAAAACGCACCTGCCATGGTTCAATTTGATCATGAGTGTATCACTTTGGCTTGGAAATGTTCCTCTCGTAAATCCGAGTATGTGTCCTTCCGGAAAAATCGCTATCTTTGAGGCCGTTTTGAAAAGGACAATAATTAAAATTTAATGAATATGAGATATTCGGAAATCGTGAAGCGTGCGGTGTCTGCGGTGAGTCTGACACTGCTGCTCTCAGTCGGTACGATGGCGGCTGATGTGAATGGGTGGCATAATCCACTGACTGAAAGGACAAAAGGACCGTTCGGGACCTGCTGGACATTTGACAGGGGGAACATTGATTTCGGGACTAACGCTCCGGAGATCAAGGTCCGGTACGTGCTTGAGGGCAGGAATATTCCTAAAGGGGCTACAGAGATGGCTTCTCTGGGAGTTGACCTCTATGACATCGACAACGACGGCGGATTCCACCTGTTGAACGGGACTTCCGATCTTGGGAAGGCTGCAAGTGACACGATAACATTTTGTTTCCGTGTTGATTATGGAAAGTCAGCCAAGAACGGTAACGAGTTCAGGCTTTATCTTCCGCTTTACAACGAGGTGAAGTGGATGGAAATTGGAGCCGATGGCGGAACCTATTTCCATTTCGAGCCGGTGCCGGTTGAGAAGGCCGTGGCGTTCTACAATGTCCCGGTTGAGGCTGTGGACAGGCCTTCCAAGGCGGTAAGGAACATCATCCAGAGAAAGGCTGACTTTCCTGTGAAGGTCGTCAGCAAGAAAGAAAGCAAAAAGTCAGGCTATTTCATCGCCGTGGACGGGGCCAAGGCTGACACGGTGGCCACACTTGAGGCGATCTTCAACGCTCTCGGCACAACGGCCAATCTGCCTGATATTCTGAAACCACTGAGACAGCGCCGCGATTTCACTTTCTATGATTGGACCGAAAGACATTCCAGAGTCCTTTATCGTGAAAGGCACATCGCCCCTAATCCGGAGATCGTGATGATAGGCAATTCCATAACCCATTACTGGTCAGGCGAACCGAGCCACAAGACCTGGCACGCTGGCGTGGATTCGTGGAACGACATATTTGCTGACCGAAACGTCATCAACTGCGGCTACGGCTGGGACCGTCTCGGGAATATGATGTGGCGTATGATGCACGAGGAGCTGGACGGCTTCTCCGCCAAGCACATCTTCGTGATGGCCGGCACGAACGACATCTACAGCCGCACTGAGGAAGCCATTGCCGAAGGAATGGTCGGACTTATTGAATATATCCGTGTGAAACAGCCGACGGCCCGCATCCACATAGTCCACATCTATCCTCGCAGAAAGGCAATCGATAGGGTTGACAAGGTCAACGCCACTGTGGATGAACTGCTTAAGTCAAGCGACCTCACGAACTACGACATCGTGGACGTGAAGTCTGTCCTCACCAAGGCTGACGGCAAGTTAGACGAATCCCTCTTCAGGGACGGACTCCATCCGAATGAAGAGGGATACCGCAGAATCGCGGAAGTCTATCGTAAATATATTCAGAATTAATTACTTTCCGTACATCTCCTTGCGGTTCGCTGATCCGCTCGGAACCGGAGCCTCAGGGTCGTCGATTGTGGAATCCACAGTTCTGGCGACCTTTCTCGTCACATTGGTTTCAAGGAAGCGGATCTGGTCTGCGAACGTCTCCACCATCGAATCCGCGATCTCGTGCTTGTGGTCCTTGAAGCGGAAAGCGTTATAGACATAACCGTTTTTCTTGAATATCTTGACGAGCTTGTCCGTGCCGGCGAACACCCAGTTGAACACCCGTATGTTCCCGTAGTTCACGACCTTGTCGGCCGTGCCGTGGAAAAATGCGGTCGGAGCCGGAGTCTGCGAATATTTCGGCATCCCCTCGCGGGACAGGATCGCCCCCGAGAACGACATCACTCCGGCGTAACGGAATCCTTCGGGCAGAGCCTCCGTGGCTTTCCCGTTGCACAGCATCCACTCGGTCTCAAGAACGGTCATCGCACCGGCTGACGATCCGCAGATCACCAGATTGTCCGGATTGACTTTCAGCGTCTTGGCGTTGTCGATGATGTACTTCGTGGCGCTGAACAGATCCTCGCTGGCGATTCTGACCGAGTGGTAGAACTGCTTGACCGAGCCTATTCCGCCCTTTGTCTTCACGCCTTTCATCCCGAGGCGGTAGTCGATGGTGAGCACCGTGTAGCCTTCGTCGTTGAGCATCTTGAACCAGGGAACATATTCCTTGTGGCTGCGCTCTCCGCCCTTGAATCCGCCTCCGAAGACAAAGACGATCGATGGTTTCTCGTTGCCGTTCAGAGTGGTCTCGCTTCCGGCCGTGGCGAGATATTCATCGAGGAAAAGTGAGTTCCCGTCTTTCACGGCGAATTGATAGGTGCCCGACGGTGAATATTTTTCCTGAGCGTTAGCCTTGCCGCTTGTCAGGAATCCGGCGATGATGGCGACCAGCGCCATAAATTTCTTGAAGATCGTGTTCATATTCATTAAGATTTTTGTTCGTCATCCGTGGCTGCGATAAGTCTGCGGATCGGTTTGAGTTCGGAGAAGAATCGTGCCGCTATCACTCTGAGCACTGTGTAGGCCGGAATGGCTACCAGCATTCCTATGATTCCGCCGAGATGCCCCGCCATCAGCAGCACTATGAATATCTCCAGAGGGCTGGACTTGATGCTGGTCGAGTAGATCAGAGGCTGGAACAGGAAATTATCCACCAACTGGGTGCAGATGAAGACGGCCAATAGTGTGATTATCACCATCATAAAGTCTGGATAGACTCCGATGGCGGCGGCGCTGCTGTATTTCAGAACGATTCCGAGGATGGTTCCGATGGCTCCGCCGATCCACGGCCCCACGTAAGGGATCACGTTCAGAAGACCGGTCATAAAGGCGATTCCGACGGCCGGGTAGAATCCGATCCTCGCTATCAGCCAGAGTCCGAGGAAGTTGAGAAGAGCCACGCCGAGGACTTCGACCATCAGTCCGACAAAATAGCGGGTCAGAAGATGCTCGATGTCTCCGATGGCGCCGATGGCTGTTTTCTCGGCCTTGTCAGGCACGAGCGAGCCGACAATCCTGCGGAAAAGGGTCTCGTCTTTCACGAAAAAGAATCCGATGAACATCACCGAGAACAGACCGATGCCGAAGGAGCCTAAGGCTGAGGCCACGGAGCCAACGACTGAGGTCACGGAAGAAAGGTCGAAGGCGTTCTTGATCCAGCCAAGCACAGCGTCTTGGAGTTTGAAGTCTCGTCCCATGGATGGCAGCCTGTCGATCAGCCAGACGTTCACCTTGTCGAACCAGACGGTGATCTCCGAAGCCTTGAAAGAGGCGGACTGGAGGTTGCCGGAGACGTTGGTTATGATGCTGGAGAATACAGGGATGATCTGAGTCACTATTCCCAAGAATATCACCAGAATCAGGAGGAGTGAGACTATCGCGGCCAGCCAGTCCGGAGCACTTTTGCCTTTTATCCTTATGTGCTTCAGACCTTTCATTATCGGCCTTCCCAACAGGGAGACCACCGCGGCTATGATAATATAGACCAGCACGCTCCTGAAATACCAGCAGAAGGCTGCGGTCACGGCCGCCGCCGCAGTCCAGATTATGTAACGGGCAAGTCTGTCCGTGCTTCTTTCCTCGTTCATTCGTCGTTCTTTTTCTTGTACTTACAAATGTAACAAAATTTCTGTAATAGTAATGTCGCTTCGATGCTTCGGCAAACTCAGCAACCACAGGCTCCGCGACCAGACGGTCTCGGTCGCAGAGCCTGTCGAAGCGACTTGCAGAACCAGAGAAAATTACTTAATATTGTAAATTATACTTTGAAAAACATTTATGGAAATAAGAAT
>ERZ1026776.281-NODE-281-length-37130-cov-15.981767_pt1 | contig 37130 bp, 34 predicted proteins | sample MGYA00380125_ERZ1026776 | MGnify/ENA primary metagenome ERZ1026776 (study PRJEB33269, sample SAMEA4719761) | human gut metagenome | biome: human-associated habitat; feature: organic feature; material: feces | place: Cameroon | collected 2013-10 ...
GGTGTCGAACCATGAAGTTTAGGCCTTGTTGTATTATTGATGTGATTTACCATACTCTCAGTTCTCTCTCTGTTTGAAAATATTTTTTAAGAATTTAAAAATGTTTTAGCGTGTAAAAAAGAAGCTGAATCAGTAGACTCAGCTTCCCTTTTATACCTATTATTTTGATTAATTACTAATTACCGCTTGCAGATATTCCACAGCTATTTCCTTTAATTTTTCTTTGCTGTCTATACCGAAAACAGCATATTTTTTATTCCCATAATAGAAATAGATCACATATCTTTGTTTTCCGTTCTCTTCCTCTTTTTCAAAAACCTCTAAATTTATACCATCATTTTCAAATTCCTCACAAAAAGAATACCCTGGATAATTTTCTCTTACTCGCAAAATCTCTTGTGGATATAACATTACTTCAAAATACAATGTTTCCTCATCTTTTTGAAAATAATCACTTATTGTATCTGTTTTATCTGATTTTGTCACCTCAATACGATTTAATTTATAACCATCTTCATCCAAAGTACTAATCTCAAACGGTATCATTGTATATTGCACATATTCACTCGGAACATCCTCTAGACTGTAATAATTCTCTTTAATACATTTTTCTGTCTCCTCACATGAAAATTCCGGTGCCGTTATCAATGTCGTCCCTTCCTCGTTCTTATCCATCCACCAGAAGAAGCCACCGTGTTTCTCTGCATTTACCGCCATCTGCCAGGAACCACCCAGCATTATAATAATTAGTGCCACCGCTGTCACCACAGCAATTCTGTGTTTGTGAAAATACCAAAGGAATTGATGCATCCGTCCTTCCTTTTTCTCAGGCTCTGCTTTGCGGTTCTCCTCACTTTCCTTCCCATCTGCCGCCAGAATTCTTTCCTCTTCCTGACGTTTCTCACAATACTTCCAGAAGCTGTCCAGTGCTTCCTCCACCGGCAATTCTTCCTCTTTCTCTTCACCTTTCAGGCTATCCAATAGCTTCAATAACGTCTGAACTTCATCCGCATCAAATTCCTCGTCGGAAGCCTCCATTGTATACCAGTCTAACCGCTTCGTAACTTCCTGGATCAGACTTTCATTATCCTGTTTCTTCATTACTGTTCCGTTCCCTTCTATATCTCATCATCCGGCGTTGCTACCGAATGACTGTCCCTCTCTATATGTTTTTGTCTCTTTTTTGTCATTTCTTACAGACTTTTTTTGCTTTTTGTCGAATATTTTTCCATCGTATAGGCATTGAGCTATTTTGCCACGCAATCTGCTGAGCCGGACACTCATATTGTTCTCGGAAATATTCTCCAGTTTTGCCATTTCCGATATTTTATATCCTGCCACAAAATATCTCGAGAAACGCGTTTTCTCTTCTTCGTCCAGTTCCGTTTCCAGGACCATATCTAATTCTGCTTTTCCGTATTCGTCTTTCGCAACAACGTGTTCATGGTCATCGTGATCATCCAGCGAAGTTTCACATTCCAACTTCTTTATTTTCCTGTTGAACTCCTGTATCTTATACCTCGCGGTCTCCAACAGCCATCCCGTCTGATTCGGATGGTCTTTCAGAATATCCCATTTCTTGTACGCCAGGTAGAATGTTTCTTGCATGACATCCTGTGCCAGCGACTTATCAAGTATCCGATATCTGATAAAATTATACACTATGGTTTCATTTCTGCGAAACATTTCATTGAATTCTAGATGGTCTGCTGCTGTCTCTTCTGTCTTGTTTTTATGCATCTGTCATTACCCCATATAAATGGTTTCATCCTTCTTAAAAATATTTATTTTATAATTTAACATTTATCCCTGTATTAAATATAGATGGTTTTACAATGTGAGAAAAATTTGTATTTCATATCTTTATATTTTACTTTTCGTAGATTCTATGTCAATTTCTTCCCATCGACAAATAGCGTAAAATTTTGCATTTTTTGTTGTTGACAAACGGTATCTCTTTTGTTAGAATGAATCACGGTGATTGCGTTAGTAGTCACGTGATGCTGCTGTGGCTCAGTCGGTAGAGCGTCGCATTGGTAGTGCGGAGGTCACGGGTCCGATTCCCGTCAGCAGCTCTTCTTTAAAAAGTATGATCTTAAAAGTGTTAAACTTTTAAGATCATTTTTTATTTCTCTATTTAACAGCTTCCAGCAACTGATGTACGGATACTTCCAGTACTTCCGCTATATCCAATATTACCTCCAGAGAAAACGGCTGGTCACAATTGGGAGCCTCTATTTTGGTAAGGTAACTAATACTGATACATGCTCTATCTGCCAGTTGTTCCTGCGTAAGACCTCTGAGTTTTCGGTATTTGCAGATTGTCTGACCTATGCTCTTATACTCCTGCGAATGCTTTTGACTCATTTTTCCATCTCCTATATCTACCATTACAATTCTAATAGATAATGTGGAAAGGAAAATTTCAGTTATAGTGAAAGTTTTGCATAATAAAAAAATACCGGTCTTATTTCTCCGCTATTTACGGATTATTAAGACCGATATTTGTATCATTCTTTCATTAGCAATTAATCCCGACGTAGTGTAAACTTTCCTACCAAATCGTTTAATGCATATGCCTGTGCGGATAATTCCTCACTGGTAGCAGAGGATTCTTCCGCCGCTGCGGAGTTCGACTGCACCACTTCCGATATCTGATTCACTCCAATCTCTGCCTGTTGCATTGCCTGTGCCTGTGCAACAGACTCTTCGCTCAATCGTTTTGCATCTGTCGCGATCTCCTTGACTCCCGTAACAATCTGCTCCAGAGATTCCGCTGCTGCTTCCGCTGCCTGATTGCCATTCTTGATCTCCTGCAGTGATCCTTCGATCAGGCTTCTGGTATCTACTGCCGACTGTGCACTCTGCTCTGCCAGCTTACGGATCTGTTCTGCCACCACAGCAAATCCACGTCCTGCTTCTCCTGCTCTGGCAGCTTCAATCGCGGCGTTCAGAGACAATAGGTTCGTCTGACTCGCAATATCTTCAATGTCAGCAATAATATTCTGTATCTTTTTAGATGTTTCATTGATTCGGTCCATTTCCTCCATCAATGACCTCATCTGCGTATGCCCTGCATCCGCCTGCTGCGCATAATTCTCAGCCTTTTCCGTCGTCTTCTGCAGTTCACCGGCTGTACGTGACACGGCATCTGTGATATTCGTAATGGTTGCCGTCAGTTCTTCCACAGATCCTGCCTGATCTGTTGCTCCTTCTGCCAGCGCCTGGGCAGATTGTGCAAGATTCTCCGATCCGGCAGATACCTGCTTTGCAGCCTCTTCTACCTGCTGTAAGGTGCTGTTCATCTGTCGGTTCATCTTACGCATGGCATCCTTCAGTGCCACAAACTGTCCTACATATTTCTCTTCGATCTTAGTACCGATGGCATAATTCCCCTCCGCCATCTGTCCCAACAATTCTCCTGCATCCGTAATGATCAGATTCAGGTCTGCAGCCATGCCCTTTGCGACCTGTATCATATAGGATATCTCATCTTCCGTGTTGCTGTCCGGGAATGCACTATTCAGATCTCCCTGTGCAAAAGTCTGAAGTCGATCTGCCAACGCTATCATCGGTTTTTCGATATTTCCCGCCATTTTCTTGCCTAATATCACAGAACTCCAGAAAGAGATCACTACGATAACCAGAATCGCGATCAGCATAAAAATCTCCATATGACGCAGATCTGCCTCCGCCTGATCTCCTTTTTCGACGCACAGATTCATCAAGTCTACAAACTCCGCGTATATCCGTTCGTACTGTGCGGTCAGATCTCCGGTATCCAACTCCTGCGCCTTCAGATATCCACTCTCGTCATCGGAGGTAGCCAGTTCCAATACCTGTGCATCCAGATCCCAGTACCCATCCAGTTCCTGCAGTACCTTATTATAGGCATCCCTGCCTTCTGCGAATTTGATCGAACGGTTCAATTCATCTATGTAAGTCTCAAACGCAGCCTTTTTCTGGTCATGCAGCTCGGTCTGCTTTTCTATCACTGCTTCGTCATCATAGCCTACTACTGCACGTAGCGCACTCCGGCTCTCCGAAAATGCCGCGACTGCTTTACCAATATCTCCCTGTGTAAATCCGTATCGGCTCAACGCCTTTTCATACTGCGTTGCTGCGATCAGTAGTGCTATGATTCCAATAATTGCCGCAATCGCACCGATTATTGCTACTTTCACAAATCCCTTCGTCAGTTGCTTTTTAATACCTTGTTTCTTTTGTTTTGCCATATAAAGCTCCCCCCTAGTCTTATCAGTTAAATAAGCTGCCGTGATCTGCATCTATATAACCAATAGTAGCACATCCCCTATTATTGTTCAACCGTACAAAAGAATTAGAAATCAAGTTTGATTACTACTCTAGACCATGCTTCTTCCGCATTGCCAGCAACACTTCCGGCTCATTCTTCAGGTACAGCTCCCTGTCTTCCTTACACGAATTCTGGAACGAATACTTCGCATATCCCCTGCCAAATGATCAGAATTAATTTATCCCATATTTCTTTTTCATTGTCTTTAAGATTTCAGGTTCTCCAAACAAAGCAATCTTATCTCCATCACCGCCAGCAATCATACTATTTATCAGCTTTACCAGCTGGCTTTCACCCTCTTCTCTGCCTTCTTCTCTACCTTCTTCTCTGACGTCGTCATCATGTAACAGTTCTTTCATGTACTCCGACCTCCATTCCTCATTCTTGCGTGCTATACACACCGCTTCATCAATCCTTTGGCTCAGGTCTCCTCCGACCTTCCCGGCTCTGATATAATCATACAACTCCCGCAGATTCTCCGGCACTTTCTCGGGATCCGCAGCACAGTTATAAAAAATCTTCTCTGTTCCATCCTTCAGGTACAGCTCCCTGTCTTCCTTGCACAGATTCTGAAAAGAATACTTTGCATATCCCTTGCCAAATGGATCAAAAGTGCATAGAAACAGCACTCTTCCCTCCGGCAGTTCCCGATAGGATTTTCCCTTACTCAGATGATCCGTATCCATCGTAGACTGGTAAAATCTGCTCCGTTTCGGCAGTTCCAGCTTCTCCACCGGCTGATGGTTCTGATTCTGCATCTCCGCATCGTACATACGCTTTTTATCCCGCGTATATATATCCAGACGGATCGGCTTGCCACCGGAAGTATAACGGAACTCCCGCTGCGGCTGGACATCTTCCAGTTCTCCTACCTTTTCCTCCAGCAGCTGTTCCAGCACATCCTGGCAAAGTACCTTATCACCCATCGTCTTACCAAACATAAAATCATCTGAAATCGTCAGTTCCTCGTATCGTTTTACCATTCGTATTCTCCTCTCACACTCATGCAGGAGAATAAACAACGACAATACGCAGAACAAACGCTCTGTCCTTCATCATCTCCTGCTCTATTGTATTAAATGGGGTAAATAAGCAGGAATTTCTCTGAAGTCACAGACATCAGCTTGCGCTGATTTAGAAATTTGAAATAGAAAAAAACTGCTTACAAGCAGAGAATAACAAAGAACTATGTAATTGTCAATGTAGCAAAATAGCAAAATCTGTACCTTATGAATTTGGATAATATGCCATATTTTATTCGATTGAATTCCTCAGTACATACTGCCTACGAAACCATCAACATACTAGCAAAAGCAATTCTTTTCTTTCCTATCCATTCAGGCATATTCTTTATAACATCTTACAAAATAACCCTATTTATTCCAGTTCTCGAATAAGGCGCACGCCAAACAGAAATATGCATCAGCAGGAATTCCCCGAAAGTTGACGCTTATTTCGCATGGGTGTGCTCACAGAGCTGGCTGCCCATCAGGATGACACCGACCGTGCTTTCCTTGCAGATCTTCTCTCCTGCTCTAAAGTGTTCCAATAGAAGTGCCGCACTGTAAAGAAAAAAAATTTAACTGTCAAAGATCAAATATATAGGAATCACCAGTAAAATGGCGGTTGCTTTTGTTTTGTGGTACTCATGTTTGAGTGGTTCTTTCCAAACTTAGTTGATTATAAAGAGAATTTCTTTACAAAACATAATGAAATGAGATTTTTTTCTAAGAATTTACTTTTATTTCAACTAACCTTGGAAAGAACCTATGGATCGTTTACATTTACAGAGTTTTCTTCACACACTCGAAAATCTCAACATAATTTGAGATATTCCTTTATAAGTTGCTTTTTTTCATTTTCGCTTCTCTTACTTAATTTTCTCATATTGTCATCATTTTGTTGCATTATATCTTTCAGCTTTTCTATCACCTCACGCACTTTTTTCATCTTGTTTTTGAAGGTCTCTATATAATCACTATAGATCTTTTTAAGTACATTTACCTGTTCTGGCATATTAGCGAGCAACCATTCATATATTACAGTATACATATTCGCCATACGATATGTTAATTCCCACAATTGATAATCATAGTACTTTCGTGGTGTTTCATCCTTTTCTAAGGTCATTGAATGAATATACATTAAAATATATATGTATAAGAGTGTTCTAAATAGTAAAAAAAATATATCCTGTATTTTTATATTTTCATTAGGAATATAATTATCTAAAATAAATTTTATAGACTCTGCATCACAATAACACTCTTCAAAAAGCCTCTTATCGCTATCATTATTCTTTTCTCTTGCTAATTTCTCACTCATTTTCCTAACACGTGGCACTAGCCTATAAATTTCACGTATATCTTTGGTTTCTTTTTCTTTATCTATAAATCTATATTCATAATGCGATGCTTCATGTACGAGAGTAAACTCTTCTTGTATCCCAGTCCTTTCTCCATAATAATATATTGCTTTATCTTCAAAATAATCTCCTGATTTATAATTTTCCAAGCCATCACATGTTAAGCATAGCCAATATGCTTCATCCAATTTATCATTTAAATAACACGATTCTATATACTGCTTTAAACATAATTCCACCAAAATATCCTGGTGTTCTTCATAATTCCAATCATACAAGTATTTATACAGTTGATAGTCTCCAATAAAAAAACTATTATTGCAAATTCTAAATGTGTCTGGGAGCTTATACAGAGTGTTACAAAAAATAAATAATGGTGCTTCCAAGATTTGCTTAGAAATAAGATATTGCCTTATCCATCTTTCATATTTTCCGGCATATATCTTATGCAATTCATCCATTATATTTGTTCTTCGCATAATACGTTGTTCCATTAAATACTCAATATATACTCCATCTTGCATTTGTTATCTCTTCCTTTTTTGCTCTAATTTATTCAGAATATCCAATACCATGTCCGGTGTAATATTCTTGTCTTTTATCTCTATTTCCATATCCCCCTTTTTTATTCTTATTTCCGTCTTACACTGAAGTTGAGCAATCAAATAAGCCGACAATGCCGCTAAAAATTCAGGTGAAATATCAATCATAAATTCGGTTATTTCCGTCAATCCGATAAATGCTTTATGTTCAACGCAATATATATTATCATTTTTCTTTGCAAATTCTTTAAATATTTCTGCTGATTGCTCATTTACTGCTATAATCATTTCTTTTTCCATATGTATATTCTCCCTCTAACTAAGTAAACATTTACTAAGTACTTATATTCATTGTTTCCTCATTCTACGTTCATATTCTATTATGATATACACTTTATTCATATCACATTCATGAGATAATTGCTCAAAATATTCTCATTTCTTTGCATCTTGAAATTTCAAAAGTTAATTTCACCGTCCCATTGCGGTGGAATTAACTCTCACATAAATATAGTTTAATCTTTCATACGTAAACGCTGCATGATTGTCAAAGTACCAATTATCGTGCTTACACTCTTTGTTAATGCGGATAGTGGCCTTACTCATCTCCCTTCCCTGCATCCATGATGTCATCCTCTAATGGATGATCTGCCTACCTTGAAATGCCATAAATTCGTTTAAACTTTCCATCCCAAGATACAGTATTACCCTCCTACAATCTAATCTGATTCAATTGCTAATATCTTCGTGGTTCTCTCCGCCATTCAATGACTACAGGTCTTCATTGATAACTAATCATTATACTTCGACTTGGTTACCCTTCTGCTCTCATTAATCGAATTCACTTACCAACTTTAATCGTTGCAGTGCTCTTTTCACCGCCAAACTTTTCAACCACAGTTGCCTCTCCTGTTCCATTGTTAGGAATATTAATATGGATTGTATCATGTGAATCCCTTGGATCGTTACTGTACACATCAATGTGTGTCTTGCCATTCTTGTCGTCATGAACTCTGATAATTGCCTTCTCTTCCATTTTCATCTTCCTCCTTAATAATTAAAATTAATGACGGCTCAACAACACGCCAATTTTCCAAGCTGTTGTTTTGTATCAATATCAGCATAAATTCATGCTGTTGGTACCTTGAAAAAATGATATTGTAAAAACAAACACAAAAGATATCTGCATAGCCAATCCATGTTCATTGTAATAACAGATAATATTATGGTGCATCTCGTTGGCTCATCTGTTAAGTACTTACGGAACTCCACAAGAGGTACAGCAAAAGAACCCTCCGTCTGAAACCAGTCCATCCGATGAAATACCAGAAATATAGATTTTTCGTAATTTTCCCGACCAGTTCACGGTCAGAGAAACCAATCGGTTTTAGTACCGATTTAACTTTTTTCCTGCACTTTATTATACTTCCTTTGATAAGAGAACTCAGTATTTTCAAATTTTCAAGAAATTTAATCCTGTTTTTGTTATTAAGAAGTTATTAATATATGGAAATTGTCAGGTATGGATTATACTGTACCTGGAAATATTCCAGTACTATGTCACTGGAAACCACGTTCTATTTGTGATAGTTTTTCCGGAATTTGTGATTTTCTAGTATTTGCCATGGTGTTATCCTCCATAATTATAGTTATTGTAGCAAAATAGCCTAACTACGATCATGAAGTTAACGGAGTTTATTGACTAGCCACGGGGGATTGGGTGATTACTTTACTTCCTAGCCTTTACATTCTTATTTTCCTACAAAACATGGATTATTGCAATAGTACCGGTATTTCGATATATCGAAGTAGCTGTATGATTTTATCGCAATCTTCCTTGACCAACCTTTGGATTCAGCGAATTTATTTACATCATTTTCGGCAAGCCACAGCGTGAGTTGATTAATCCTTTGTTTTAGCTTTCCCTAAAAAAAAATTAGTTTTTCCGCGTTTTTAGAGTTTGGTATAAAAAATCAGTTCGACAAGGCACACGATTTGACGTTTGCGACTGTCCGTGAACTTGAGAAGTAAACGCTCCATAGGTTCTTTCCACACTTAGTTGATTTCGCAGCAAAATTGTTCATGAAGCAGTACATTTGCTTGATAAACTCATATTTATCATTCTGATAACCGGCAGTCAATTCCTTCATCTCATTTTCCACAAGGTCCTGACGCTGTGTCTGGAGCATTCGATAATAGTATTGTGAGGAAATATTACGCTATAGAGTGACCACACTCCAAGTCTGCTCTAACGCTTCTTTCTCATACCAATCTCTAGCATCTTTATCATTCACTTGCAACAAGGTACGGTAATGCGTCCAAGATAAAAGTAATTTTCCACTTGCCGAGTGGAAAATCTCAGGATACGTTTTGTAAAACGAATAAAAATGATACAAATTTGTTTTCGTGTATCCTTTTCCATATTCCGCAGTCAATTCTTTTGCAAGCTTCTTTATAATACTTGCACCATACTCTGCTCTATTATCTCCTTGCAACTCTTCCTCGGCAATACGATACTGATGGTTCTGATTCTGCATCTCCGCATCGTACATACGCTTTTTATCCCGCGTATATATATCCAGACGGATTGGCTTGCCACCGGAAGTATAACGAAACTCCCGCTGTGGCTGGACATCTTCCAGTTCCCCTACCTTTTCCTCCAGCAGCTGTTCCAGCACATCCTGACAAAGTACCTTATCTCCCATCGCCTTGCCACCTTCGCTGAGGTTCACATCCAGGGATAAAAATCGGAAAGACTGTCATCAGCAGGAACGCTCCCCGAAAGTTGACACTTATTTCGCATGGGTAAAAATGGGGCAAAATTAATTTATCCCATACTTCTTTTTCATTGTCTTTAAGATTTCAGGTTCTCCAAACAAGGCAATCTTATCTCCATCACCGCCAGCAATCATACTATTTATCAGCTTTACCAGCTGGTTTTCACCCTCTGCTCTTCCTTCCTCTCTGACGTCGTCATCATGTAACAGTTCTTTCATGTACTCCGACCTCCATTCCTCATTCTTGCGTGCTATACACACCGCTTCATCAATCCTTTGGCTCAGGTCTCCTCCGACCTTCCCGGCTCTGATATAATCATACAACTCCCGCAGATTCTCCGGCACTTTCTCGGGATCCGCAGCACAGTTATAAAAAATCTTCTCTGTTCCATCCTTCAGGTACAGCTCCCTGTCTTCCTTGCACAGATTCTGAAAAGAATACTTTGCATATCCCTTGCCAAATGGATCAAAAGTGCATAGAAACAGCACTCTTCCCTCCGGCAGTTCCCGATAGGATTTTCCCTTACTCAGATGATCCGTATCCATCGTAGACTGGTAAAATCTGCTCCGTTTCGGCAGTTCCAGCTTCTCCACCGGCTGATGGTTCAAATTCTGCATCTCTGCATCATACATACGCTTTTTATCCCGCGTATACATATCCAGCCGAACCGGCTTGCCACCCGAAGTATACCGGAACTCCCGCTGCGGTTGGACATCCTCCAGCCCTCCTACCTTTTCCTCCAGCAGCCGTTCCAGCACATCCCGGCAAAGCACTTTATCGCCCATTGCCTTACCAAACATAAAATCATCCGAAATCGTCAGTTCCTCATATCGTTTTACCATTCGTATTCTCCTCTCACACGCATGCAGGAGAATGAACAACGACAATACGCAGAACAAACGCTCTGTCCTTCATCATCTCCTGCTCTATTGTATTTAATGGGGTAAATAAGCAGGAATTCCTCTGAAGTCACAGATATCAACTTGCGTTGATTTAGAAATTTGAAATAGAAAAAAACTGCTTACAAGCAAAGAATAACAGACACTTTTATAATTGTCAACTTAGCAAAATAGCCAAATCTGCACTTTGTTAAATATAGACAATATGCCAGCTATTATAGGTATAAGAATTCTCCCCGGAAGTTGACGTTTATTTTGCGTGGGTAAAAAAACATACAGACCAGGGCTATCATGTACAGTCTGATAGAGACCGCCAAATCCAACGGGCTCCGAGGTTACGACTACCTGGAATACGTGCTCACAGAAATGGCGGTTTCTTTTGTTTTGTGGTACTCATGTTTGCGAATTTACCATTCTTTAAAAGGAATTGGTTATATATGTAATCGTTTCATTTATCTATTATATATAGAGTACAAGTTTTTAATCCCTGCAAAACAAATCACGGGTATAGACCTTTTCCTTCACATCATCCAGGCATATATCGTAGCGGTTGGCAATGATGGCCTGACTGCGGTTCTTGAACTCTTCAAGATCGTTCACAACTTCACTGCCGAAAAAAGTAGAACCCTTCTCCAGGGTCGGCTCATAGATAATGACCGTTGCGCCCTTTGCCTTAATTCGTTTCATAACACCCTGGATAGAAGAGTGTCGGAAGTTGTCGGAATTAGACTTCATGGTCAGGCGATACACACCTACAACTACATTATGTTCCTTACTGGGATCATAAGCCGCGTTTGCTTCATATGCACCGGCAATCTCCAATACACGATCAGCTATGTAGTCTTTGCGAGTACGATTAGACTCCACAATTGCTTCAATCAGGTTTTCCGGAACGTCCGCATAGTTAGCCAGCAACTGCTTAGTGTCTTTGGGCAAGCAGTAACCACCATAGCCGAAGCTAGGGTTATTGTAATGATTGCCTATGCGGGGATCCAGGCAGACACCTTCAATAATCTGATGAGTGTCCAATCCCTTCATCTCAGCATAGGTATCAAGTTCATTGAAATAGCTGACACGCAGAGCCAGGTATGTATTGGCAAATAGTTTGACAGCTTCAGCCTCGGTAACCCCCATAATCAAGGTATCAATATTCTCTTTGATAGCGCCTTCCTCCAACAGACCAGCAAAAGTATGGGCTGCCTTTACCAAACGCTCATTATCCATGTCTGTTCCAACAATGATGCGGCTCGGGTACAGATTATCGTACAAAGCTTTGCTCTCGCGCAGGAACTCTGGGCTGAAAATGATGTTGTCACAATGATATTTTTTACGCACAGAAGCCGTGAAACCAACCGGAATCGTTGACTTAATGACTATAATTGCATTTGGATTGTACTGAATGACCAGTTTGATAACAGCTTCTACTGCAGAAGTATCAAAGAAATTTTTCTTACTGTCATAATTGGTAGGTGCTGCTATGACAACAAAATCAGCAGCTTTATAAGCAGTCTCTGCATCCAACGTAGCTGTCAGATTCAGTTTTTTCTCTGTGAGATACTTTTCAATATACTCGTCCTGAATTGGTGATTCCTTGTGATTGATGAGTTCAACCTTCTCGGGAATAATATCCACTGCTATGACCTCATGATGTTGCGATAATAAAGTGGCGATAGACAGACCGACATAGCCGGTACCTGCAACTGCGATTTTCATTTGTATTTCCCCTCTCTTATTCCATATAAAATTCTTTGTACCACTCTGCAAACTTCCGCAGGCCATCGCGTAACGAAGTATGCGGCTTAAAACCGAAATTGCATTCCAATGCAGAAGTGTCCGCATAAGTCACAGGCACATCGCCGGGCTGCATAGGCACCAGTTCCTTGTGAGCTTCAAAGTCATAGTCCTCGGGCAGAACGCCGGAATGAACCAGTTCCTCCGACAAAATCTGCACAAAGTCCAGTAGATTTTCCGGGTTGCTATTGCCGATGTTGTAGACCGCATACGGTGGAACCGGTAGACCATCCTCGCCATTCTTTTTCTCCGGTGCCTTTGCCATCACACGGACAATACCCTCCACAATGTCATCCACATAGGTAAAGTCCCGCTTGCAGTTACCGTAGTTAAAGATCTTGATAGTCTCTCCGTTTACCAGTTTATTCGTAAAGCCAAAATAGGCCATATCCGGACGTCCAGCAGGTCCATATACGGTAAAAAAGCGCAATCCGGTGGAAGGAATATTGTAAAGTTTGGAGTAAGCATGCGCCATCAACTCGTTTGATTTCTTGGTGGCCGCATACAAGGATACCGGGTTATCCACCTTATCATCTGTGCTGTACGGTACCTTTTTGTTAGAACCATAGACCGAGGAACTGGATGCGTACACCAGGTGCTCCACCGGATAATGACGGCAGGTTTCCAGAATGTTGTAAAAGCCAATCATGTTGCTCTCGATATAAGCATCCGGGTTGGTAATGGAGTAGCGAACACCTGCCTGCGCTGCCAGATTGACTACAATATCCGGATGGTACTGCTCAAAAATGCTGTTGATAAGTGCCTTGTCTGCAAGGTTACCCTTGATAAAGGTGTAGTTCTCGAACTTTTGGAGCTCTGCAAGACGAGCTTCCTTGATGCGGACATCATAGTAATCGTTCATGTTATCCAGCCCGATGACCTTGGTATCCGGCTCAGTAGTCAGGATGCGTTGGGTCAGGTTGGAACCGATAAAGCCGGATGACCCTGTAATAAATACCGTTTTCATCATAATCTCTCCTATCATCTTTTTTATTCGCCACTAGTATTTTTCTTAATTTTATTGCCCACCATACCGATAAGATATTGAAATGCATCAATCTTCAATATCTTGGCTGATACAATATAAATCAGACTGCCCAAAATCACTTGAATAATAAGCAAAGGCAGCTTATTGATTCCGCATTGTCCTATAGAATAAACTTCAACGCCCATCACTGCGCTACACAGTAAGGCGGGACCTATATCCTTTAATTGTTCATGTAGGTGATACCCGATTAATTTATTAGAGTACACCATAAAAGATGTCAGACTAACAAACGAAGAAATCAATGATCCAACTGCAATCAAAAATACACTGTTAAATCCAAACACAGCGATAAATACTGCCGCAAGTGCCACTATATTAATTGCGATCATAATGCGCAAAACTATGTCGCTTCTGCCTATCGCAAGTAATGCCTGATCAAAGACCTCAAAAGGAACATCCCGCAGTCTAGTATTTGCAAAGGTGTCATAGTCCATTCCGGCGTACCCCATCAGTGCATAGGCTGCAGCTTTGCACTCGTCCTGCCGCAGATTGTACTTGGATTTTTTCAAAGAACGCTTCAAACCAGAGAAGAAAATCGCCACCTTGTAGGGCTTCATATTTTTGCTGGTAGGGATCAGTTCATAGTTGTCATCTTTCGTATCAAGGTACAACAGGTGATTTTTCTTGGAAAGCACTTCGCAGCTTTGGTCAAGTTTACCGCAAGAAACGCCAACATACTGATTTTCTGCAGCCTTTGCTGTGAGGATCATCTCCATCGGTTCTAGATGGATGCCGTTCACTTTGCACAGTGCCGATAGGAAGCAGATAATAACCGATGCAGATGAGGATAAGCCGCCGATTGGCAAGCTACCTTCGATAATGCCGGACAGACCAACTTTCAAACGGCACTTCGCGCCCAGCATTTTTGCTGCGCCGCGCAGATGGTCGGCCCAGTCGTCCTGCTTTTCTTCCGGCACATCACCCACAAAGAACTGCGCACGTTTCGGAAAGTTCAAAGACTGTAATTCCACAACACCGTTCTGTTTTGGGTGGTAAGCCATGTGGATTCCTTTGTCGATCGACAGACCATTGATTTTCCCTTACATAAAATCTGCATAATGCCCTCACTTTTCTTCTACACTACGTCGAAGAATTATATTGAAAATTCGATTTATAATTTCTTTTGCGTCCTCAAATCTTTTCGTTTTAATAAAGCAAATTACAAAAAGGAAACTTGCTATCACTACTGCGCAAACGCCACAGAACAAAAGTCTCAAAACACCATGAAGCGGAAGTTTGGAACAAATCCAAAATGTTCCAGATGCAGACACTAGCGCCACTACCGCATATTGAATCTGATCCAAATTGAAGCGAGCTTCACCATGTCCTTGAAAATAGCCCGCAAACAGTTTATGCGTTCTAACTGAATAGTTGAATATAAAAATAGTTAAAATTGTCGCCCAGAGGATTCCGGAAATACCAAACAGCTTCCCAAGAAAAATGTTTAGAATCAGGTTGCCAAATGCTTCTAAAATATAACTCACTTTCAATTCATGCCATATTCCGGAACCATCAATATATTGATTTCGGATACTATTCATATTAATCAAATAAAAGTACAGACAGAAAAGGAACATGTCTCCATCGGACAGCATCAAATCTTTTCCAACCCATATTTCCATAAACGGTTGATACATAGCAACCATACAGGTCGTGCAAATAATATTCAATCCTGTAAACAGGAATTGAAACTTACGCAAATCATTGTAATTCTTTTCTACCGACTCGCATGATATACTATTTCCAACGCTTCCGGCCAAGGCATTTCCAACGACCAAGAGGACACCATATACAGCGGAATAGATATAATAATAATTTCCGTAAATGGTCGTCATAATAAGGCCCATGAAAGAAGAAATTATGATGCTGTCAAATGAATTTCGGAATGTATCACATACTTTTCCAACCATCAGAGCTGCCGTTTGCTGTTTCATCTTCGGAGGTATTTTCAGCTTCTGATTTTTCAAGCATATGACATTCGGGTATCTTTTTTTTGTGCAATAATTTATCAAGAAATTAGAAATAATTGTTCCACATATTTGAATCAATACATATATATAGAAGTTCCTAGTCACAAGAATCACTGCAAATTGAATCAAATATCTTGAAGTATCAACAAGTGTCCAAATTTTACTTGTTATATCACTTCTTTGATCTGCAAGTAGCAGCGACTCTTTATACGAGAACAAAAAATAGCTTATTGCCGAATTCAACAAATACAAGAAATATAGCACATAAATATTGACATCACTTGGACAATCTCCGCTAATTAAATACTTCAAGAAAGGCATTAAGCTAAGGCCACCAAAGAAAACAACAACGCCAACAATGCTATACACTTTTCTTATCAGCGTTAAATAGTATTTAACTTTTTCCCATTCTTTTGTAGCCATCGGTCTATACATCGAATAGACCACTGAAGTATTGAATCCTAATTCTGCCAAGTTTAATACGCCTAGAATTGATGTAAATAGACTTGTAAGCCCTGTATATTCTGCGCCCAATACCGTTAATAGAATCGTTCTATTCAAAAACGGCAATAAAATTAAGACAATGCGATAAACCAGGCCTGAATAAATATTCCTCGTTGTATTTTTTGTTCTGCTATCCGACATTTTTTCTCCAATATCAGTAGATTTTCTGCTGTGCATATTTACCTAAAGTCATCCCACAGTACCCATTGTTGGCGACCCATGTGAAGTATTGTTCTAAAATGTTATACAGTACATCAATATCATCTTTCGATTTAAAATAAGGACTTCCTCCCGGCATCAGTTCAGAAGAATGAAGCATAAACTCTAGATATCCATTTTTTTCTTCAGCTACATTTTCACTCAGAAAAATCAAATTGTGTAGCGATTTTTTTATAGGTCTGAGCCATAGTTCTTCGCCTTTTATAACACATGCCGCCTTATGTCTAAGCGTTCCATCAGCCCAATGGCGTACCCTTTTGGATGTCATTGGAACCTCCATGATTCCTGATGGATGCATAAAATCTCTTCTCTTTATATTGCGGTAATCATTTCCATTTTTTACGGTCGCACCTGGACACGTTGACCAGTCAATACCGGGAGTCAATGAGCAGTCTACAACATAACCACTTTGTTTTAGCACATCAAAATACGCATCATTCGTAGCCCACCGACCTGATCGTGCAGAAATAATCTTCATTTCAAATTTATTTTCCAAAAAGCATGTCAGATACTTTATCTTTTCTTCAGCCACTTCATCTGGGTACTCCGTAATATATGGATTTCCACCAAAAGAATCTACCAACTGGTACTCTGGCGGGGAGTTCCACGCATGAATGTGCATTCCAATTTCGCACAAGCCTTGCTGTGCTTTAGTCTTTATATAGTGTATCCACACATCATCCTGTGCCATTTCATAATTTGTCAGATATACAGGCTTAAACCCAAATTTCTCGCATAGCTCTTGAAATCTTGGAATAAACTTTGCATTTTCTGTGGTGATTGGCGTCCCCTTTTTCCAACGCCACAAATTGTCTCCTTCGGTATCCACTGTGATGATAAATGCATTAGTCATTTTCGTCTTCCTTATTCATAACATGATTGATGAGGTACTCTCTTTTATTTGCCCGGAACATTGCTTCATCATAATCTTCTGACATATTCTTCAAACATTTTTCTGCATATTGTTCCGTTGTACAGATGAACTTTGCTGGAACTCCTGCATACACCGTTCCACTTGGAACATTCTTCGTCACAAGGCTTCCAGCTCCAATCACACAATGATCTCCAATCACAACGCCAGGCATGATTGTAGAATTTGCTCCGACAAAACTGTATTCCCCAACCTCTATTTTCCCAAACTTGATCACATGTGAAAACTTCTCATTATCATTCCGAAAAGCCCATGTTCCTCCGTCATGGTTAATAAAGGTAACATTCATAGATATTCGGCAGTTTCTGTGCAGATGGATTAAATAGGGTTCACTGCCAAAGTTACATCCACCAATGATACTCACTCCTTCTTCTGCAACTAATCCTTCCTCAAGTGCCACCTTATACGATCCGAACAGCAATTTCTTGATTCTCTTCAATAGATTCATTTTTCGTTTTCCTCCGCAAGATATCCATACACCTGCTTTGCAATTGCACTTACTTCAAAATCTCTTGCGCATTCCATTGCTGCATAGCTCAACCGATTCCATGTGCTATCATCACTCAATAGTTTTTTCACTGCCTGCGCAAACTTAATCACTTCAAACTTTGGAATCAAAATACCATCTACATCGTTGTGAATAATCTCACAGGCTCCATCGTTATCAAATGACACGCACGGAACACCTGCACTCATCGCCTCCACTATCGTCATTCCAAAGCCTTCCCACCGAGATGTAGACAGTAAAACAGTCGCCTGTTCATAATACGGCGTCATGTTTTCCTGAAATCCCGTAAAAGTCACATCCGTACCAAGGTTATTCGCCTGGACTTCCTGCTTCATCCAATCTTCATCCGAGCCTGACCCAACAACTGTCAAATGAAACAGCACAGCTTCCTTTTTTAATTGCTTTATAATTTCCACAAGGTAATCCAAACCCTTTACCTGTTTATTTAGTCTACCTACAAACAGGAGTTCTCTTTTTTTATGCTCTCCCTGCTGCACGTCCCTGACATGAACGGGATTATGTAGCACCACCGTATCCATTCCGTAATTTCGGTCAAACGCTTTTTTATCGTTTTGGTTCAGCACAAAACACCGATTCAACTGTGGCAAATACTTCCGGTTTAGGCACTTTAGGCCATAATAAGCCGTTCCCCTTACCCCGTAATATCCCTGAAATGTCGAGTGCATCCATCCCGAAGTGCGACAGTTCACTTTCCCAGCAATCATTGCAGCCAAAAGCGAGTAGTTGAATGCTGCACCAATCACCCAATCAAACTGTTCTGCATTTACAAATTCGGCCAGATTCTCGATAGATTTTCTGGAAAACAACATCCGTTCCATCATCGGCACTGCGGCAGGAAAGTCCAAACATCCTGTTTTTCGATTCATCGTCCGTATGATTCGCTTGTATTTCTGGTTCTGGACCGGAACAAAATCTTCCAAATCTTTTGTCTCAATCCCGATCGGTAAAGCAAAACAGGGCACACCCTTCAGTTTTGGCATGAGAAACATAATTTCTGCTTTTTCTGCCGCCATTAATTGTTGTGCAACCGCTGTAACGACCACCTGAAGTCCACCAAGTGTCTGGATATTTTGGCATATAATGCAGATTTTCATACCGTCTCCTGTAACTTTACATTGCTATCGTCTTCTTTCTGTTGCGTCCATGCCAATCCACCAAAGACTAATACAAATCCTAATATCGATGTGATCGGTGCAGGTCTCTGATATAATGAAATTATGAAAAATATAATATAAATCAACTGCTCTCTATTTTTTGTTCTACGCAAAGATGCAACGATCCACTGAAGTGCCATCAATCCAAATCCAATATAGCCAAACTGAACAATATATTTCACATAAGACGATGAATTTCCCGAAAATGAAAAGTCTTTACCGTAGCCGAAATAAATTCTATTCGTTTGCCTCATCGCTTCATATCCTGCTTTATAGCTGTCATCCAGTCGGTTATCTCCTGCAAAACCCGAATCCGTAATTTCCAAGCGAGATGCTAATGTATTAAGTGCTTCATTTCCAAAATCAATCTTTGGAATTTTCAAAAAGAAAACTCCAATCACAATTGCTATGGCGGCATAACGAATATCTTTTTGCAAAAGATAGACAATCAGATATCCAAAAATCAGAACAAAAAACGCAGCTGAATAGGTAAGTGCCCCCGTTATTAGAAATAATGCTTTCTCCCATTTTTTGCTATACTTAAAAGTTGCAATAAATAGTAATGCACAGATTGTTCCCAATGCCCCTGGTTCATTAAATATTCCACATAATCTATCCGTCAGCGTTGTTAATGAACTGTTATTGTGATACAATGCAAAGATAAACCATTTTTTATAAACTGCAAATCCTCCATAATAAAATTGAACCGTTTGAAATCCAATTGGAATTTTTAGCTGATAGCAGATCCAAACAAACACCGAAACCACATTGCACGCCGTAATTGCTTTATAAAACTTATCAAATATAGAAATTTGTACGTCTTTGCCTAAAAATAAAAAGATGCCGATTTGGATCAGTGTGACAACTCCATTGCCAATTTTCCAACCGCCATAGGTGTTAAAAACACACATCAGCCAATAAGTGAACGGAATCAAAAGCAGTGCAAAATCATTTTTATCTACCTTGTTCTTTTTTTCTTTTACTATCAAAAGTAGCCCCGCCGGGATACACAAATATCCTATCATCTGATTCAACAAATAGAATGCAGGAGAGTACTCCATTGAATTAAATGCAAGCCAAACGGCTCGAACAGCATATAAAGCATATAACCATGCTGTTATTTCTCTTATGCTAATTGATAATATGTTATGATTTATTTGTACCACGGCAACCCCTTCTTTTTAGTTTTCAACACTCACAATATTGCCCACAAACTTCTCCCACAGGCTATATATTTTATCCGGGGCAAGTTCTTCAGCTATTTTCATAGCCTCTTTTCCTATATTCTCAGCAAAATTAGAATCAGAGAGAACTTTTCTCATTGCTTCAGCCATCTTATCCACATCGGCAACAGGAACGAGCAAACCGTTTACGCCATCCTGAATCAGATAACGTGGCCCGCCACAGGGACAATCGGTGGAAACGCAGGGCAAACCTAATGCCATCGCTTCCATCAACGCATTTGGCATTCCCTCAAAGTCGGAGGAGAGCACAAACATTGTGTTCTTTTCCATCTCTTCTGCAATGTTCTGGATATTTCCCGGAAGTTCAATGCGCCCTTGCATCCCTAAACTGTCTACAAGAGCCTTGAGTTCCTGTTCCTCGTTGCCTTTTCCATAGATAATCAGATTGTACTCTGGAAATTCTGGTGCAATTTTCGCAAAGGCACGAATCAGCAAACCAAATTTTTTTTGGACATCAAGCCTCCCGGCTCCAGCTATGACCTTACGCTTCTTACCCTCGTACTGCGGACGGATAAAAGCAGGATTGACCGCATTGGGGATTACCGTGGATTTGCTGTCTTTTATGGAATCCCCATACCACTTTTGTGCATCCTCTGTCTGGAACACCCAGCCATCAGCTCGCTTAGCGTACTTTTTAAGCATCTTTGCAATGTGCTCTGAGTAAGACGCCGGATCAACTCTTTCTGCTGCGATTACCTTTGCTTTTGTAAGCCACCTAAACATCAGAAACATAATTGTCGTTTTGGGCAGCATCACAATATACACGTCTGTATCACTCGTTTTTAGGTATCTCCAAAATCTCGGTGTCCGAATAAACATATTTACTACTGTATTTTTTCGTTCTTCTAGGGAAAGCAGCGTCTTCACTGAAACTCTTTCATCCAGTTCATATGCCTTTACTGTTTCGGACATCGTTAAAATCTCCGCTTGATGTCCATGCTCAACAAGATAACTTGCCATGTTGCAAGTTACTCGTTCTGCTCCACCTCCATATAAGCTTCCGATAAAAAGAGTAACCTTCATAGCATTCCTTTCTGCTAAAAGCACGTAATTTTGAGTTTCTAAATTTTTTCAGGCAGTTTAATCCAATCTCCTAGCGTTTTTTCCCATTCCTCAGGATGAATATGGGCAAATCCACTCGTGTGAAAGAAAGTTAGTTCTCCAATGTAGGGTTTTCCGTTAATTATATAAAAATCAACTCGAAGGTTCGGGATTCCGCAAGACAGTACCTCTGCGCAACGTTTCATCGTGTCAAAGCAGTCCGGCTTACTTGGGCACCTATCAGAATTTGGATCTTTCATTCGCATGTTAAGCCTATTAAACTCCATGTCAAAGAAATCTGTTGCAGGTTTTTCGCCCCTGTCCTTAGAAACATACATAATACGAGGAATACCATTGAAGCAGAAAAACTTGTAATCGGTCAGTACTCTTTCATCAGTAACATAGTCCTCCATATATTGCTCTACGATAATTCGAGGTTTCACATTTTTGTATGGCCATTCGCGCTGTCCCCAGAAGAAATTGTGTTTCAAGCAGGTTTCTATTTTTTTTCGAGCTGCTGCTTTGTCCAACTTGCTTTTATCTCTACATATCACAAGTCCTCCACTATCATGCGTACATTTCAAAACAAACTGATTCGGCAAAGCATCAAAATCAATCTCGTCAAAGTGATTCCATACCCCAATCGTTGGAATAATGTACTCTTCTCCAATCCTTTCAGCGACCCATTTCTTAGCCTCATACTTATCAACCATAGTCGTATACTCGGGTCGACGGTCATAGAGCTTCAACCATTGAAGTTTTTCATTGAAGGTTACGGGTGGATTGAGATTCAACTTTTTCCCCATCTTAACCAGATAGGCAATCTTAAGATAAGTCTCATCATCCATCCAATGAAACCATCCACGATGCCCAAGCGAAATAAATAGGAGCCCTGGATTATCAAGAAAATCCTTTATGTTCTTAGACATTGTCTTTCCCCTTATCCTACGATTTCTTTATAAACAGCCTGATATTTTTGGCTCATCTTTATTGAGCTGAAATTCTCATGTGCCGATGCATAGGCTTCTCTTCCAGCCTCTTTCACATTGCTGTGATACATCTGCTCAAGTTTTCTTCCAAAGTCTTCCCTATCATCTTGACGGTAAAGGAATCCGATTTTGTCATCTACTTCAAAAATCTCCTTATGCTGTTCAATATCGGAAAGTACAACCGGTAAGCCCGTAGCCATTGCTTCAAGCACGCCATTTGGAAGTCCCTCTGACTTACTTGTGGAAATATAAACATCGCAGGCTTTCAGATAATAATTCACATTGGAAACACTTCCACGGAAATCGATATGCAAATTAGACGCATACTTTTCTGACAAAGTCTTTAATTCTGGACCGCCTCCAAGTAGTAGCATGTAGGAATTTGCGTCATTTCCGAATTTTCTTACATAATTCTCCAATAGAAACGGAATATTCTTACGTTCAATAAATTGCCCAGTATAAACCCAAATAAATGCCTTCTCCGGCAATCCAAGTTCTTTCCGGATTGCCAGCTTTTCGCTCACATCAGGTAGGGTATACTGCTCAATATCAACACCATTACGAATGAAATCATAGGACTGGTGCAGCTTTTCTTTATAAATCCTTGTAAGACTCTCAGAGCAAGCAATCGTTTTGTCACTCTTTTTCATAGCCGATAGCTGCATCTTTGCAAGAATTGTTCCCTTCACCTTTCCAAACTTTGCCGGGTAATCGTCGTAAATATAGTTCCTCAAAGTATGGATTTGCTTGTATTTTGCAATTTGGCAGACTGCATAATCGGGGAACACGCCAACCGTATGGATCAAATCCGGCTGTAGTTCCTCTAACTTTCTTTTCAAAGCATTGTCCTGTCCCAACATTATACTTTTTTTCCCGGTTTTAACGAAGTAATGCGCAGAAACATACGGTAGATAATCTGCCATTCTACTATCAGCCTCTTCATCATACATGGTAATCAAGATTGTTTCGAACTCCTCTGGATCAAGGTTTTTAATAATATTTAATGTTTGTTGCGTTGGTCCGCGATTTTTACAAGCAGTCATTAAATATACAATTTTGATTTGCTTCTTATTCTGAGTAGGCTTAATTAGCTTTGTTCCCGTTGTCTCGCTATATGCAAATTTAATCTGATCAATCGAAACCATATATAAACCTCGATGTCCCTCATAAACAGAATCAAAGCATACCTTGCTTCCATTGCGACTCCATCTTGGATGAAGATCGCACCGAGTATCATTATCATATTTAAATGGTGCAAACACTTCAGCAATCACAATATTAAAGTCTTCATTCAGAACTTTCAAAATCGACATTCGTTTGCGATTAGGATATGTATCTGTCACAACTAAACGCCTGTCTGGAGAATAACTTGGGTGACCATCCGAAGTGATATGCGGCCATAGATGCCTGTAATCCTGCGTTTTATCATGCATCAGATAGTATCCCACACCCGTTTTCTTTTTGTTCTCAAATGCTATAATTGTCTGGTCATCTTTCCAATAACAATGACTGACCATATCATCATCGCTCAGATTGTACATTTCCGTCCCATCAGTATTCACAGTAACAAGACGGCTATATTTTCTGTCGCCAATAAACCACCGGTGCAAAACCATAAAACGCTTTCCATTTGGTGACACCATAATATGGTTTACCTTATGCTCTGCATCTGCCATTTCCTTACGTGGCTCAAAGGAAGCAAAATCTACATATTTTAGAATTGGTTTTATCGTATTATTGATAATGTCTATTTTCCAAATGCACGGTGCATCAGGAATTTTCTCATTTTTAGTTGTTTCCTCCACATTAGAGTATCCATAGCCAGGACGCAGACGATGCAATCTTGCGAAATCCAATGTCAAAGCAAAGCTACCATCTGAAGCAACACTATAAACCGGTTTTGCCAACACACGTTCCTTTCCGGTAAAAACATTCAGCACGACTGAAACGAACTTACCATCACGGAAGTCATTGTAGATAATTTCCTGATCAAACTTAGGTCCAAGCCATTGTGCCATACACCCTTGTTGAACATTCCATGAATGAGTTGTCGCAATTTTAGTAGTCATGTTGCTATGTTTTGTATCAATAAGCAGAATATCTGCGGGATCTCTCGGTGCAACATCAGACCATGTATCTTTTGCTTTCAAACAAAGCACATACCGTCCAGAAGCATCCCAAGGAGACTTATCATAATAGCCAAAAAAATACTCATGCATAGAGTCATCAGGTGAAATCCTGTCAATTTTCCCTTCAGATTGCGTTTTAGAGCAAATTGTGTACATTATTCTTTGATACACTCTTTTTAATATCTTTTTCACTGAAGGATGTTGATTTAATTTCTGATTTATCATTTGTTCAACGTACATAATCTTGCTCCGCTGTCTATTTTTCATTTTTGAATTCGGTCTTCAATCATCAGATACTTTCCGTAAATATTTATCTGATAGGAACTTCATTATTTGAATTGGAGCAATGAAAAAAATTATTTCTCCACTTGTCATAAGTGCAAAATCCATAATGGAGCACCCCCCTCTTTTATAATGTCTCCAATACACTTTAAAGGCATTTTTTAAGTTAATTAGGCTTTTCCTCCTTGCATAATTGTTTTCATCAGCTCGAAATAAAAATAAAGTTTCATTTACATTTCTTGCGTATACCCCATTAACTATCATTCGAGAAAACAAATCATAATCCTGCTTTCTCATTATTTCTACAGAATAACCACCATTCTTTAAAACACTACTTTTTTTGTACATCACTGTTGGATGGTTAAACGGTGTTCTTCTTTTCATAAATTTTTTTATATTGTCATATTCAGAAGGAACTATTCGATACGTTTTTATATTATCAGGTGTGCCATAAAACTCTGCTATATTACATCCACATATTTCTAATTGTGATTCTTTTTCAAACAATTCCATTTCTTTTTCACACCTTTGAGGTAATGAAATATCATCAGCATCCATCCGTGCAACTAGTTCGTTTCTACTAACCTTTAGTCCTTCATTAAGAGCATTGGCTAATCCTTTGTTTTCCTGTATTTTCACAATTGTAAAAAAATCTACTCCATGCACATTCTTTTGATATTTGTTGCAATATTCATTAATTATTTTATTTAAGTTCTCAGGAAGCCATCCATCTTCAACTATAATATATTGCTCTGGCATAATAGTCTGATTTAGCATACTCTCTATTGCCATTTTCAAATATTCTGGTTTATCTTTATAATAAACAGACATTAATACACTATATTCTTTAATCATATGTTTTTCTTTCCATACACATAAAATGCTAACCATTTTTTAATTATCTACATGTCTTCCACTCTTTCCTCCTCAAACCCTTCCGTGCTCTCCTTCTGAAACAGTATCTTCACTGTCTCAAACATGATCTGCACATCCAGCAGGATTGAGTAGTTGGTTATGTAATACAGATCTAGTTTTAATTTATCCAATGGCTCTGTATTATATTTCCCATACACCTGTGCATATCCGGTAAGTCCACCTCTTACCTTCATACGATAAGAGAATTCTGGTATGTCATTGGTATATTTTTCTACATGTTCCCAGCGTTCCGGTCTCGGTCCCACGATAGACATGTCCCCTGTCAGGATATTGATCAGCTGCGGCAGTTCATCAATTCTTGTGGCACGGATGAATCTTCCCACTCTGGTAATGCGGTCATCATGTTCTCCCGCAGGATGAGGTTTCCCATCTTTTTCGGCATCCACAATCATGGAACGAAACTTCAGTATCATGAATCTTTTTCCACCGATCGTACATCTCTCCTGTCTATAAAAAACAGGTCCTCCGTCATCTATTTTTATCGCTAATGCTGTAATCATCATCAAGGGGCTTAGCAGCACTAAAGCAATCCCGGATAATAGGATATCAAAAAATCTTTTTACGAATAATTGCGACCATTTCAAGCCGATGTTACGGCACAGAAATAATGGTGTATCAAATAAATTCAATTCCTCGGAACTTTTTACAATGATATCCGATATTTTAGGAGTAAAATAAACTCTTTTATTCATGTCAAAACACATTTTCAACGCATATCCCTTTTCTGCACTGGGAAGGTCATTTAACAATACCGCATCATATTTCCGTATTTCTGCACTGATAACTCCCCGATTCAATGTATAAGGGATAGATTTCACCACATTGTATTTATCAGCTCTGCTATTAATCTTCTGCGATAGTTTTCTCTGGGCAATATCTCCATATATCTCCAGAATCTGTAAAGGCGGAAATAGCCTCCGATATAAGTTCAAGCTGATCGTTGCCACAGCAGATAGAACCACTGCCTGCGCAATTCCGAGAAGAAAATATCTATGTGTAAACTTCAGAAGCAAGCGGAAATCTCCCAAAATTGCAATAGAAATCAATATTTCCGATACATTTGCAATCATTATTGTCAATACCTGTGCTGCAATCAAATTGGCCTTGCGGTCTACTCCGACCTTAAAAGCTCTCATCCCATGACCTGCAATCATACATAATAGAAGATATATAACAACTGCCATAGCCTGATTCCCGGCTCCTAGAAGATGTCCCGATTTATTATTGTTTTCTAAAAAATTTCGCCACACTGCATAAAACATTCCGGTCTCTGTCAGAATAAATAAGCATGCGCAGCAACCTCGATATGTATATTTCCCTTGTACTTTGATTTTGTGAGTTTTGGTCATGCTTCTACCTTCCCTCTTTTGTATCACACAATTTTTAATTACTCTTCCGTCCCATAGTTTCCATAATACTTCCCATAGTACTTCCCGTAATATTTCCCATAATACTTCCCGTAGTATCCCTTGCCGCTCATCTCTACCTTATTCAGTACGCAGCCGAGGATCTTGCAGCCGGTCATTGCCAGCTGGTCCTTGACCCTCTTGGCGAAACGGTAGCTGATCTCACCGCAGGCGAGGACAATCACCGCGCCGTCGCAGAATTTGGAGACTACTGCGGTGTCGATGACGCTTCCCAGGGGCGGTGTATCGATGATGACCATGTCATACTTCATTCGGCATACTTCGATCATCTTCTGGAAACGTGTATTTCCCAACAGCTCACTGGGGTTGGGCGGTACCGGTCCTGCGAAGAGGAGATGGAAGTTCGGAATATCCGTCTCGCAGATTGCCGTGTCGAGATCTACCTTTCCGACTAAGTAATTGGTCAGTCCGAAGCGGACTTTTCCTTTTTTATGTCTGCCCCTCATGACGCTCTTACGCAGATCGGCATCAATGAGGATCGTTTTCTTTCCATTCTGTGCAAAGGATTTTGCCAGTTCATAGGATACGCTGCTCTTACCTTCGTTCGGCGTACAGCTGGTCACACAGATGACCCTGATATTTTCTCCGGAGAATTCGATGTTCGTACGGAGCGTTTTAAATGCTTCTTTGGTACGGAAATCCTGTTTTTCCTGTTTTAATTCAATGCTCTGCATCTTCCTGCTCCTTTTCTATATCTACGACTTCGATGGTCTCGTCTACTTCCATCCGGGGCTCATGGATTTCTTCTTCCTCCTTTGATCTCCGGGATTTCTTTTTCTTCTCCACGGTATCAAAGTTGGGGATCAGTCCCAGGGTGGACAATTCCAGATATTTTTCAACATCCTCGGAAGATTTGATAGTATCATCCAGCAGATACCGCACCACAATAATACCGGCTGACAGGATCACACCGAGCATTGCTGCGATCAATGTCCACTTCGGGATAGACGGCTCACAGGGTTTTTCCGGCAGGTTCGCTTCATCTGCCACATTTACTGCCTCCACATCGGTCACATCCTTGATATGTACCGCTGCCACATCACGGATACTATTGGCTATGATCTGTGCATTTTCAGGATTTGGATCCTTTACGGTGATGCTGATGATCCGGGTGTTGGTCGTATTTTCTACGGACACTCTCTTTTTCAGACTCTCGTAGCTTTCATTCAGCTGATACTGTGCGATCACCTTTTCCAGCACTGTGCGTCCCAGGATCAGTTCTTCATAGTCCTTGGTCAGCTGGCTGGCCAGCTGTGCATCACTGTAAGTCATGCTGTTCTCATTCCCTTTGCTGGTAGAGATATAGATGCTGGTCGTTGATTCATACTGGGGTGTGATCAGGAAAAAGCTAACCGCGAATCCGATGGCCGCCGTAGCCAGTGTTGCCAGAATAATGATCCATGCCTTGTGCAGAAGCAGGCCGAATAGATCCTGTAAGTCAATTTCAATTACGTCTTCCTGATTAGAAGTCTGCATATTGTTTTTCCTCTCATTGTACATTGGTCAATTCATTAGTGTTACTTCAGGAACCTTCTGGCGTTGCCTCCGGTAAGTTCCGCAGCATAGATATCTCCGTATTTTTTGCAGAGGAGCTCCGCACATTTCTCTATATAAGGAGCCCTGCCCTCCGGTCTGTGTGCATCTGTGGATACGAAATCCACCAGACCGTTTTTCAGCAGGCTCTTCACATTCTGTTTTGTAGTAAAACCGTTATCTCCGGTCACGGAAGCGCAGTTCACCTGGATCAGTGCCCCGATCTCCCTCATCCACTGGATGGCAGCGAATTTCCGTTCCATCAGGTTCCGGTACCTTTCCACATGGGCGATCACCGGCTGATAACCGAAGCCCAGGATCTCTCTGACTGCATTGTGGATATACTTTTCCTCCGCATAGGGCTCGAATTCCACCAGTACACAGTTGGAAGCTCCCAGGGTGATGATCTTTCCCTCTTCCATCCATTCCGACATTTCTTCTATGTAATAATACTCGGTGCCTTTTTTTAAAGTGACCTGGATTCCTTCTGCCGCAGCCATCTCCTGTACCAGGCGGATTTTCTCCTCTACTTTTGCAAGCGTTGGATGTCCCTTCCCCGGCATACAATGGGGTGTAGTATAGATGGTACGGATGCCTTCTTCTTCCGCTACCCGCAACATGGCAAGTGTCATGTCCATGTTCTTGGATCCATCATCCAGACCGGGCAGTATGTGGGAATGCATATCAATATATTCCATGCGATATTTCTCCTTTTTTGATCCCGGCATGGCGCCGGAGCACCACACCGGTCTCATAGAAACCACTCTACCTTTTTACTTCAATTTCATTCTTATTTCATTTATGACCAATACTTCATAAGGCCTTATGAAATCAAGTTCGTAAGAAATTCTTAGAACTCGCCGGTCTTGGGTGCCTTCACTGCGGTTGCTGCAACATCAGCTGCATCAACTACCATGAATGCAACGGGAGAGAAGCTGGTGAAAGTACCGGTTACGGTGAGGTCATCACCGAGAACGCCGGAACCAACTACTTCCCAGGTGTAAGGTGCGTTGGGCTGTCTGTGAAGGATGTATACCATATCACCCTTCTTAGCGTTGGGAACCTTGAAAGGAACCTGTACGCCGCCTGCAGGGATCTCTCCGCTGTAGGACACATCAACTGCTGCTACCAGTTTAGCGCTGGTAGGAACGTTTAAGTCTTTCAGAACAGACTCTGTGGAAGTAACAGATACTACCTGTTTAGCCAGTCCTTCATTGGGAACTGCTACAGAAGCTGCTGCTACGGAAGTCTTAACTTCCTTTGCTGCTGCTACGACATCAACGCCGGCAGCGGTCTTTACAACAGGATCAGCCTCAGGGCTGTTTGCTGCAAAGGTAGGAACTGCCATAGCTACGGTCATAACTGCAACTAATAACAAAGCATATACTTTTTTCATTGGGCATTTATCTCCTTTCGTAGAGTATAGAATGGTCTCTATATATAAACGGTCGTCTCCGGCCGGTTATACCTAATTCACTTCCTCGTAAAAGACATCGAGGATCAGCTGATACAGCGCATCATCATCTACGTTGAACTCCGCATACTTTTCACCCATGGTAACTGCACCGTCAATGGTATAGATATTATCTGTATCAAAGGAGCAGTTCATATATTCAGTACACAGATATACTGCCTGATCCAGGCTGAGGCTGGTTACCATCTGCTTTTCTGCGGTCTGGTACAGCTTCACGGGAAGGGTCATGTCTTCTTTCATGCCCTGCTTTAATTGGTTGACGAAAGCAACTGCATAGGCCTTTTGTCTCGCAATGCGCTTATTATTGGAAGCGACATCCGGAGAATTCACGGCTCTTGCACGTACAAATTCATTTGCCTTGTTTCCCTTCAGTGTGATCGTCTCTCCTGCTGTGAACAGCTTCGGTTTCAATTCCGCCAGCTCTTCCGGCACGGTCACGGTCACGCCGCCTACCGCATCATTGAGACTGGCAATACTGTTCATGGACAGTGCGCAATAGCCATGGATCGGTAATCCGTAAAATAGCTCCGACACTGTCTCTTCCATGAGCTGGCAACTCCAGTCCCGACCGTTGCCATAAGCATACTGCAGGGCCAGCTGTTCGGTCCTATCCTCCACATAACTTCCATCGGTGGCATATACATGTACCGGCACCATGGAATCTCTGGAGATATTGATAAGCTGTATGGTCTTCGCATCATCGTCCAGCACCGCCAGGATCACGCAGTCTGCCTGTCCTGCCTTACCGGGTGTCTTCTCCTTCGCAATGCCGTCACGGCTATCGATTCCCAGACAGAGGATATTCATAAGGTTATCTTTATATTGGTAAGTCTTGCCGTTGTAACGGATCTGACCCTCCTGCAATTCATAGGATTCTTCCGCTTCCTGTGTTTCGGAATCAGTAGCGTTATCATTTTTCTCATTTGCAACGCTCTGCATATTCTGTGCGGCATTAGTACTGTTTCCCTGTGCATGATGAAGCAGGCTTGCACGGCCGGTGGACCTCCACACGTTGACGAGGATCACTGCGATCACCGCAAGGATTGCAAGCAGTGCCAGCAATATTCCCAGCGCACATAATATCTTCGTGCGGACACGTTTTCTGTGCCGGATGACGTGCTGCTTATTGTACTCCGCAGCTTTTCTTCCGGTCAGCTGGGATTCGTCCCGGTCATCTTCTGCCGGAATATCTATGAGACTGTCTCTGCTTTCTTCCTTCTTCATAGTCTGTCTCCACGCATAAAATACTCTGTTGATCTATTCTGTCGTTGCTGCCGTCCGGGCAGTCTCCGTACCCGGTTCTCTGTCAGTCAGCACGGCCTGCACCAGAAGTCGGTTGTTCGGTTGGCTGCCGATACAGGTCACCAAAGTGATGATCTGATCATCCGTTGTCACTGTGATATCCTTGTCAATATTTGCGCTCATATCCCGAATGCTGAATATGGAATCCAAATATTTCTGATAGACCTCCGGATCTTTAAAATCAAAGCTGTACAACAGGTGTCTGTCATCGTAGATATGTGCTGCGAAAATGGTGTAATGCAGTACTTCGTCCGGCAGATAGATCAGAACTTCTCTGTTCGCATCAAAAAAGTCCGGATCTTCGTATTTATGCAGTTGGGCAAACATAGAGCCGTTCTTCATATTGTGTCCGTAGATCACGGTATTATTGTCTGTAAAGTCCTTACTGTTGAGATTTTCAGTATAGATACAGCCGGGATATCCATAAGAACCGTCAATATTGTGCATGAGATAATAGGAATTGTCGGATGCATGCTGCAGGATCGGATAGTCGATATCGGTGCCGGGCACTGTGATCCAGGCATAGACATCCGGATTCACTGCCTGAAGTTCTTCGAACTTCACGGGGATGACTTCGCTCTGCTCTTCTGTTACAGTCTCAGTCTCTGCCGTCTCTGTTGCCTTCATGCCTGACAGCATTTCGTTGATTTCATCCTCGGTCATGGCAGCTTTGGCTTCCTCGGTGCCCTGTTCAGTGCTTTCCGTTGAACTCTCAGTTTCGGCAGCCGCATTGTCCGTCGGACGATTATAGATGATATGAGAGATTCCGCTCGCTAAAAAATAAGCCATAGCCAGACCGGCCACACCCGCGATTACGAAAATAATTTTTTTCTTCATTTGTACTTCCTCTTTCCGGACTTTTTCCGGTCTATTGTAAGAATCCCCTCTGTCGCTACGTTTTTAACGTAATTTTATCTTCTGTTTTAAACGTAACCATTATATACGTTTAAAACTGGTATTGTCAATAGTTTACGGTCTTCATAATGTAAATAGGATGATGTTGCTTTAGCACGGACCGAATTGGGAGACACTGTAGTACGTAGTGCAAAACAATATGGGGAATTTCATGGGGTTTATACTATTGGAGGTATGAATGAAAAAAACATACGATCGACTGGCTGCCGGTGACCGAATTCGTCAAAAAAGAAACCTGTTGGGGTTCACGCAGGATGAAATGGCTGAAAAAATAGACCGTGCCGCTAAATATTATGCCGATATTGAACGTGGCAGCTGCGGTATGAGTGTAGAAACTCTGATGGCACTTTCTGAAGCTTTAGATATGTCACTGGATTATATTATTTACGGAAAAGAAATCGAAAAAAACGGATACCCCGGGCAAACAGCCGAAGTATCCGCTATTTTAACTATGCTGAATAATTCCGAGCAAAGAGACCGAGATTATGCGCTCAGGCTCTTGAAGCTTTTTCTGGCTTATCAGAAATAAAGTCCTGACTAGTTAAATCCGAACAGCTTCTGACAGATCCTATATCCCTCCACGGAAATCTTACGCCCGCCTCTTCCGGGCAGATTCATGGTTCCCCCCATGATACCGTTACGCATCCACAGGTAGAGTCTCTTGTCTTTTTCTTTCAGGTACTCCCACAGCTCTTTCTTTTTCTCCAGATGCTCAGGAGTGCCGGAACGGATCAGCAGTACAGAGGATACTGTCATGATGATCTCTAAATAATTGCGCATATACTGATACAGGCGTCTGTTTTTGACCAGTTCTGCTTTTCTGCCTACCAGATAATCGATCATCAGCTTGGTCACACGGATCTGCTGGTCGATTCTGGAGATCATGACCGTCTCGTTCACGGACTGATCCTGTCTTCCTATATAATATCTGTAGAAATTCACATCCAGATAATACATATTCTTCACATAAGGAAGCGGCTCGAATACATACAGATTATCTACATAGAAGGTATGCTCGGGAAGCTTCAGTCCGCATTCCTGGAGCAGCCTGGTACGGAAGATCACGGAATGCATCAATATGTAATGCCCCTTGATAAAATGATGGCAGTCTGCCCAGGTGAACATCTTCTCCACCGGTAGAATGTGGCGATACTGGATCACCTTTTTACGGCGCTCGCCTTCTTTTTCATAGACATAATTGCTGATGAGCATGTCCAGTGCCTGACTGCCTCCTGCCAGTTCCCGCAGAGTGTCCAGAATCTTAAAATATGCATCCTGCTTCACCCAGTCATCACTGTCTACTACTTTAAAATACAGTCCCTTGGCATTGGCGATTCCGGTATTCACTGCGGAACCATGTCCTCCGTTCTCCTTATGAATAGCACGGACAATGGTAGGGAACTGTGCCTCATATTCATCTGCGATCTCTGCGGTACGGTCCTTGGTGGATCCGTCATCAATGATCAGGATCTCTACATCCTCACCGCCGATGAGCAGAGAATCAATACATTTTCTCATATACTTTTCAGAATTGTAGCAGGGAATTGCTATGGAAAGTAATTTCATATCGCTGTCCTTTCTTATATATAATTATATAATGATACCGGGATCGTTCCGTGCTGCCGCCCGGCTGTCAACCTTCCTCTCGAGGGATCCCAAGTTGCATGCTTAAACCCTTCGCATAGGCTGCAAATGCCGAAGGAATGGGATATCTGTCTTTCGTCTCCCGGGGTTCAATATAGATCCAGTCTGCAGAATCCGGTCCCACCTTTTTCGGTGCGAGCTCATCCACCCGGATGAGGTATCCCTTCATATTCCATTCCCTGTGGGAGAAAATATGCTTTGCATCCTCTAACGGCTGGATCCTGAGTACCTGCAGTCCATTCTCTGTCAGATATTTCTTCACCTCTTCCGCCGTACAGAAGCCCTTCATTGACGGGAACTCATACATTCCGGCGAGCAGCCCCTTAGCCGGCCGTTTGTGCAGCGCCGCAAGCTCCGCATCCCGGATAATGAGGATCGTTTTCTCCTCTATGGTCCGTTCCTTTGCCTTTGCCTTATTCGGGTACTGTTGCTGCGTTCCATCTTCATATGCCAGACAGATCTGTCTGAGCGGGCACTCCTCACAATGAGGGGCACCGTTTGGAATACACACGCAGGCTCCGATCTCCATCATTGCCTGGTTAAAATCCCCGGGTCTGTCCTTCGGTATAACCTCCCACAGATCCTTCTCCACGGACTTTTTCACCTTGTCCTCGGAGATGCACCGCTCATCCTTGCGTATCCTGGAGATCACTCTGAGCACATTGCCATCCACCGCGGGATTCGGTCTTCCGTAAGCAATAGACGATACAGCGCCCGCCGTATAGCTTCCGATTCCTTTTAATTTCAGCAATTCTTCGTAAGAATCCGGCATTCTGCCGCCGTAGTCTTCCATGATCTGAATTGCTGCTTTCTGAAGGTTCCGCACCCTGTTATAATAGCCCAACCCTTCCCACAGCTTTAACAGAGTCTCCTCCGGCGCTTCCGCTAATGCTGCGATATCCGGCAGAGTATCCATAAATCTCTGAAAATAGGGCTTCACTGCTTCCACTCTGGTCTGTTGTAACATGATCTCAGAGACCCATACGCGATAGGGTGTGGGCTGTTCTCTCCAGGGAAGTATCCTGCGATTATTATCATACCATTTTAAAAGTGGTTTGGGAATCGCACGAAGGTCACCTTTCCTAAAGATTTCCTTAATATCTGTTAAATTTTCACTGATATCTATCTCAGACGATTGCATTCAAACTTCTCCATGGTGAGCAGGCAGTTTTTCAGTTCTTCATAACGCTCCTCCGTCTCACCGTCATTTACTTCGATATCACAGGCGATCGCCATGGTCGTGATCATCTCATCGGTGATCCGGTGATGTAAGCCTGCGAGAATATTTAACTTCTGCTCATAAGAATCCGCATCCAGAAATTCCAATACCAAAGGATCCAGGGCGGGCTCCTCCTCTGCAACTTCTATATGCGCTGCCGGTGGCACCGGCTGTGCCTCTACAGATGCCGGCTGTGCTGTTGCTGTCTGCGCTGCCCCAGTTGCCGCGTCCTGCGCCGTTGCCGTCTGCGCCCCGCTCACTGCGTCGCTCTCACGTGTCTGTCTGTCCGCGTCCGCGCCCTGTAATTCGAAGCGGAATCTCTGCTGTACCTCAGGGTATTTGACCTTATCCACTTCGCTCGTAAACATCGCAAGCGGTCTCGCATAAATCTTGAAGTCACCGTACATTGCCTGGTAGATCACCAGCTGCTCTCCAGTCTCCGAATGCTGTGCTATCGTAACGATCTGGTACAGGTTCCCTTTAAAATGCTTATATATCTCATGTGGTTTGGGAATAAATGTCATCTGTCCTTCTCCTTTCCCATCGCCTCTGCTGCGGCATATGGTAACAGTATAACCCCTATTTGGAAAAATGTCATGTCTCCCTTAAAAATCTGTCAAAAGATATTCGTAAGAGATGCTGTAACTGCCGGAAGCATTGCATGCCTGCATAAGCTCTGCACTGAAAGCTTCCCGTTCCTCTTCGCTCATGTCATTGATCCTCTTATGATGGATCGTGAAAGTATACTCCGGATCGCCGTCTGCATCTGTCACATACGTCAGAGTCACGCCGCTGTTCGTATACCCGTTATCCTTCAGGTATTGTCTTACCTCCGTAAGCAGCTGCTGTTCCTGCACTCTGTTCTCCACCCGCTGTGCCCCATCCCGGCTTTCGCTTCTGGCGGTTCCTCCAACGCACAATACAATGATCAGGATCAATACAACAGTGACAACATAAAATGCAACATTGGAAACAGCCTGTCTTCTCATAATCTATACCTCTTTCTATTCATACATGATACGTTTTCCATCGGGTCATCCCCGATCTGACAGGTATAGACTACTCTTTTTTAAGTCCATTAAAACTCTCTTATTTATTTAAAGTATTCCGCCCCGGCCGCCTCCACCGCGGCCTTCAGCCCGAGTGCCGACATTCTCGTAGCACCGTTGCCCCAGATAATCATCTGCTCCAGGGCATCTGAGGTAGCTACCGTCACGCGGTATTTCTGCGGTTTTGCTCCCAGCTCATGCGTGGTGCGCTCTATATACTGGTCTGCGGTCTCCGCTTCCTTCGTATAGACCACTTCTATATTATGATATTTCATGGTGGATCCGGGATTCCCCTTCACCTTATAAGCATCATAGACCAGGATCAGCCGGCATCCCTGATAGCCCTGATAATTGCACAGGATATCCATCAGTTTATCCCTGGCGCTGTCCAGGTTGATCTTCGACAGCTCCCGCAGCTCCGGCCATGCAAAAATAATATTATAGCCGTCCACCAGCAGATATTCTTCCGGTTTTTCCTGAGGACCCACTTTGGTCTTCGGTGTCCGCACGCTGTCTTCCGGACTGCCCGTATAGTTGCTGCGACTTCCGGAAGAAGTATGATATCTTCGGAATCTGTGGGAATCCTCTTCCCTTTTCCCATAGGTCCGGCGGAAGATCTCTTCAATCTCCTCCTGGGATATGACACGCTCTGTGCCGCCTCCCGTCTGACGCACAGCTCCCTGCCGTCTGTTCGCTGCCGGCATTCCCTGTAAGGCGTCATCACCAGACTCTGCATCCTCCTCCGGATCCGGTACCCAGCCGCTCTCCACATGAGCATATTCCTGTACCTGATCCCATGGCACCTGGAACCCGGCCCCGTGAGCACAGAATACGGAACCGGTAGGATTGGCGGTATCCGCCTCCGGATCGTAATCCGTCTGTGCCATCACCTCTTCCGTAT
>ERZ1026776.283-NODE-283-length-37100-cov-20.408422_pt1 | contig 37100 bp, 35 predicted proteins | sample MGYA00380125_ERZ1026776 | MGnify/ENA primary metagenome ERZ1026776 (study PRJEB33269, sample SAMEA4719761) | human gut metagenome | biome: human-associated habitat; feature: organic feature; material: feces | place: Cameroon | collected 2013-10 ...
GCAAGCAGAGCTACACCAGCATCATGGGCAACATCGGCGCATCCAGCGCCATCATCAGCCGGGTGAGCCGGGTCATCAGCAAGGAGGACAGCGTTCTGCGCCGTCTGCTGGAAGAAAAGGCCGGGGACGCCCCCAGCGAATAAACGAACCGCACACCGCGGGGCCGGGAAGCACCCGCCCGCGGTGTGCTTTTTTCAGGAGGAAAACGCTATGAGCAAAGCAGTTGTATTTTTTGCCGACGGCACGGAAGAGTGCGAAGCCCTTCTGGTGGTGGACCTGCTCCGCCGCGCAAAGGTGGAGGTCATCGTGGCGTCGGCCATGGGCCGGAAGGAGCTGGTCAGCAGCCATAAAATTCACCTGACCGCCGATGCGCTGGCCGAAGAGGTGGATTATTCGGACGTGGACATGGTGGTCCTTCCGGGCGGCATCCCCGGCACGCCGAACCTTGCGGCGAACAAGACCGTGACCGATACCTGCGCCGCCTTTGCCAAGGCGGGCAAAAAGGTGGCTGCCATCTGCGCGGCCCCCAGCATTCTGGCTTCGCTGGGTCTGCTGGAAGGGAAGAACGCCACCGCCCACGCCGGTTTTCAGGATCAGCTGGCCGGTGCAGTCGTTCATGATGAAGAGGTCGTCGTGGATGGGAACATCACCACGAGCTACGGTCTGGGCGGCGCGATCCCCTTTGCCCTCGAGCTGGTGCGCCAGCTGGCCGGCCCCGCCGAAGCCGACCGTATCCAGAACGCTATCGCGTATCGGCACTGAAAAAGGAGGTCCCTTATGCGTTTTGTGACCTGCCGTCTGCCGGACGGCATCGAGGACCCGGCGATTTTATCCGAGGATGGCCGTCAGGTGTGGCCGCTGAGCTGGCTGGGATTGAGCTATGAGACGTTGTCGGATGCCATTCCGTTTCTGACGCCGCAGGTGCGGGCGGGCTTGTCGCTGGCCGTTGCAGGCATCCCGGCCCTGCCCATCGAGGCCGTCACGCTGGAAAGCCCCATCCCGGCCCCGGCGCAGGACGTCATCTGCTTGGGCATCAACTACATGGCCCACTCCGATGAGGCGGAAAAATACTCTGCCGATGCCTTTGCGACCAAACATCAGGACGCCATCTACTTTTCCAAGCGGGTCACCCGCGCGGTGGCGGACGGTGGCTGCATCGAGTCCCACACCGACCTCGTGAAAAAGCTGGACTACGAATGCGAACTGGCAGTCGCCCTCGGAAAGGATGCCAAAGATGTGCCCGCAGGGCAGACGAAGGACTTCGTGTTCGGCTACACCATCCTGAACGACGTCTCCGCGCGGGACGTGCAGACCGCCCACAAACAGTGGTACTTCGGGAAGAGTCTGGACGGCTTTACGCCCATCGGCCCCTGCATCGTGACGGCAGATGAATTTGCCGACTATCCGCCCAAGCTGGGCATCCGGAGCTTCGTCAACGGTGAGAGACGGCAGGATTCCAACACGGGGCTGCAAATTTTTGATATCGACCATGTGATCGCGGAGCTTTCGCAGGGCATGACCCTGAAGGCCGGGACCATCATCGCCACCGGGACCCCGGCGGGTGTCGGCATGGGGATGGACCCGCCGCAGTTCCTCGTTCCGGGCGATGTGGTCCGGTGCGAGATCGACGGCATCGGCACGCTGACCAATCCCGTGAAATAACCAAAAAGAGCGCTGTCAAGCAGGAAATCTGCCCGACAGCGCTCTTTTTGGTTACAGGGAATGGACCCGCAGTTCGTGGGGATAGTGGTTCAGGATCTCACAGCCCGTCTCGGTGACCAGAACAAGGTCCTCGATGCGGACGCCGAACTTTTCGGGCAGGTAGATGCCCGGTTCGATGGAGAAGCACATGCCCGGGGTGACCACATTCTGGTTGACGGCGGAGACGTCGCCGGCTTCGTGGTCCTCCAAGCCGATGAAGTGGCCAAGACGGTGGTTGAAGTAGGGGCCGTAACCGGCTTCGGTGATGAGGTCGCGCGCGGCGGCATCGATGTCGCACAGGCGGACGCCCGGTTTGACCAGCGCTTCGGCGGCGGCCTGAGCCTTCCGCACCAGCTCATAAACGGTGCGCTCTTCTTCGGTCGGCTCACCGGTGAAGAAGGTGCGGGTCATGTCCGAGCAGTAGTTGTGGTAGACGCCGCCCACATCGATGAGCACGCACTGTCCGGCGGTCAGGGGCGTGTCGTCGTTGTCGTGGTGGGGGTCGGCGGCGTGCGGACCGAAGCCGCAGATGGGTTCGAAGCTCACATCCGAACAGCCGTGGGCGGCATAGATGCCCTTGATGGCGTCGGCCATCTCCTTTTCGGTGATGCCCGGGCGGATGAGGGCTTCAAACTCGGCCATGCAGTCGTCGTTGACCTTGGAGGAAGCCCGCATAGCGTCCTGCTCGGCGGCATCCTTGACGGCGCGGGCGTCGTCACAGGCGGCGGAAGCGTTCTGGTAGCTGGGCGCGGCGTTCAGCTCCATCAGGCGGATCAGGAACCGCGCGGGCCAGTTCTTGTCGATGCCCAGCGGCTTGTCCCGTTCCAGCCACGGCAGCAGCTTGGCGGGGGCGTCCTCGCCATCGGAGTAGTTCTCGACCGGGACTCCGGCGTCCGGCTGGCCGAACAGCGCATTGACGAAAAAGCGGTGTGCGCCGTCGGCGCGGAGCAGCAGCGCCAGCATCCGTTCGCCCGGATTCAGGCGGATGCCGGTCAGATAGAAGATGGTCGGCGGGTCGCTGACGATCATCTGAGAAAGCCCCTGTGCGGCCAGATTTTGGGTCACGCGGGCAAAGCGGGCAGCATAAAGTTCGGTCATTTTGATTTCCTTTCTGTAATATAACTCGTTAATTTTATAATATGTTGAGAAAATGGACCTGAAACGATACCTATTCACAAACTATTCATATTAAATTCATGAACAGTTCATTGACATTCGGTATACATAGGGCAGCAAAGGCGCAGACAGCGCCAGACCCCAGAACAGTATAGCACGGCAAACCTAAAAAATGAACTGCCTGTGTTTGAGGAAAGGAATTGGACCGCTATGAAAATTGGTTTTACAGAATTGATGCTCGTCGTGATCGTGGCGTTCGTGGTCATCGGCCCGGACAAGCTGCCCGCGTATGCGCGCAAGCTGGGCAAGATGCTGCGTGAGCTGAAGAAGTACACCGGCGCTGCTTCGGAGGAGATCCAGAAGAACGTCGTGGAGCCGCTGAACGAGATCCAGGCCCCCATCAAGGAAGCTGTCGCTCCCCTGACCGACCTGAAGAAGGACATCGACGACAGCATGAAGGATGTCACCAAGAGCTTCACCAACATCGGCAAGACCAGCAAGGAAGAGGCCAAGAAGGCCGAAGAGGCTGAGGAAGTCGCCGAGCTGGAAGCCGAGCCGGTCGAAGAGCTGGCTGAGGAACCTGCAAAGGCTGAGGAGGCCCCCGCAGAACCCGCAAAGGCTGAGGAGACTCCTGCCGAGCCGGTGAAGACGGAAGAAAAGCCCGCCGAGGAAAAGGCTGAAGCAGCTGCCGCTCCCGCAACGGAAGCCCCTGCGGCCGAAGCGGCCCCCGCCGAAGAGGCCAAGGAAGCTGCCCCGGCAGAGGAAGCCAACGTCTAATTCAGATGCACCCGCGCCCGCGGTTGTACGATACATTGTAAATCAGCCCGCCGAAGCGGCGCGGCAAGAGTAAAAGGAGATTATTACTATGAGAATCGGACCTCAGGAGCTTATCATCGTTCTGATCATCGTTCTGGTCATCTTTGGACCCAAGAACCTGCCGAAGCTGGGCAAGATGTTCGGCAAGACCATGAAGAACTTCAAGGAAGGCATGGACGACGTCGAGGATGACGGCGAGACCAAGAAGGCCGAGACCAAGACCGACAAGGAAGACGAGGAGTAATTCGTGGCTACGAACGTAAAGCGCAAAAAGAAAGCCGAAGTCATGTCGGAGGACGGCAGCATGACGCTGACCGGCCATCTGAAAGAGCTGCGGAACCGGCTCATCATCTGCGCGGTGGTGTTCGTGGTGGGCGTCGTCGGATTTCTGGCGGTCTCGGATAAGCTCATCGATCTGCTGACGGCAATGGCGATGAACGCGAACTATACCTTCGTGTTCCTTGCCCCGCAGGAAAAGCTGATGCAGTATTTCCGTGTTTCGCTGATCGCGGCGGTGCTCGTGACCATCCCGGTGGCATTGTATCAGATCTACGCCTTTGCAAAACCCGGCCTGAAGCGGAGCGAGAGCTTCTTCTTCAAACTGGTGCTGGTGTTTGGTCTGGTGCTGTTCTGCATCGGTGTGATGTTCGCCTACAAGATCACCCTGCCGTTCATGCTGAACTTCCTCGTGACGCTGGAAGGCACGGACTACATCACGGCCTCCATCAGCATCGAGAGCTATATCAACCTCTGCATGACCATGTTCATCATCTTCGGCTGTGTGTTTGAAATGCCGCTGGTCACCATCATTCTGGCCAAGATGGGCATTGCAAACCCCGAGATCATGAAGAAGGGCCGCGGCGTTGCCATCGTCCTGATCTTCCTGATCGCTGCCATCATCACGCCGCCGGACATCGTGTCCCAGTGCTTTGTGGCGATCCCCATGGTCCTGCTGTACTTTGTCAGCATCTTCCTGAGCGGCGTGTTCTACAAGCCCAAGACGGACGATGACGATGACGACGAAGAAGAGGACGATGCAGACGAAGAGTGATCTTCGGTTTCTGATCGCATGATAAAACGCGCTCTGCCGGCTGGCAGGGCGCGTTTTTTGTGCGCCGAAGCGGGGCGGATTGCAAAAATTACTGCAATATGATAAGATGAAGTCATCTGGAAATGTTAGGGGTTCTTCCTTCCGTTTTTGGAGATAAGGAGAGAGCAGCCGTGAAAAAGAAACCGTATGCGTTCATGGTCCCGGTGTCGCTGCTGGTCGTGGTGCCGGTGGGCTATATGGCCCTTGTCATCAGCTATCTGGTCGCGTCGAACCGCAGGATCTACCAGATGAGCCATACCGATCAGGGGACCCAGCTGCTCAACCGCCGCGTCCCGCGCTGAAAACCCAAAGAAAATCTGGAAAAGCGCTCCCAATCCGCCGGAGAATATGTTATAATCATCACAAAGGTAAAACGGCGGGAAACCGCCAGAAAAAAGGGGTAAATGAATCATGAAAGAATACGCATTTGGCATCGATCTGGGCGGGACTACGGCGAAGGTCGGCCTGTTCACCACCTCCGGCGCGCTGCTGGAAAAGTGGGAGGTCCCCACGGACACCTCCAATTCCGGGGAACACATCCTCGAAAATCTGGCTGACGCGATCCGCGGCAAAATGGACGAGAAGGAAATTCTGGCTGAGCAGGTCGAGGGCGTCGGCATCGGCGTGCCGGGTCCGGTCCAGAATTCCAGCGTTGTGCCCATCGTCTGCGCCAACCTCGGCGGCTGGGGTGAGCGGAATGTCGCTGCACAGCTGTCCGGTCTGCTGGACGGCCTGAAGGTCCTCGTCGGCAACGACGCCAACGTGGCCGCGCTGGGTGAGATCTGGATGGGCACGGCAAAGGGCTGCCGCAGCGCTGTTATGGTCACGCTGGGAACCGGCGTGGGCGGCGGCGTCATCGTCAACGGCAAGGTCATCGACGGCACGAACGGTGCGGGCGGCGAGATCGGCCACATCACCGTCAACCCGCGCGAAACGGCTGTCTGCGGCTGCGGCAAGCGCGGCTGCTTGGAGCAGTATTCCAGCGCCACCGGCGTTGTCCGCTGCATGAAGAAGCTGCTGGACGAGAACCCCGATGTTGACTGCGTCCTGCGCGGCAAGGACTTTGCAGCAAAGGACGTCTTTGATGCCGCCCGTGCCGGCGACGAGCTGGCCGCCCGCGAAGTCGAAGAGATGTCCGAGACGCTGGGCATGGCACTGGCTAACATCGCTTCCACCACTGACCCTGAAATGTTCCTCGTGGGCGGCGGTGTGGCCCGCGCCGGCGATGTGCTGTTCGATCCGCTGGTCAAGCACTACAAGGAATTTGCGTTCCGCTCCTGCCGCGAAACGCCCATCAAGGCCGCAAGCCTTGGCAACGACGCGGGCATTTATGGCGCCGTCCGTCTGATCGTGGGTGAATAAGCATCGTTTTTGAAAAATAAGAAAGCTCCCATGTCCGGCACGAATCTGTGCAGACATGGGAGCTTTTGCGGTTGAGGCGATATCAAAAGGAGTTGAACGAATGAAGTATTCCACGATCAAGAAATCCGATGTTGAAAAAGTCGCAAAGCTTTACATGGACTACTACAACCAGCATTCAGGCGGGTGCTGGACCTATGAAAAAGCCTGTAAAAGGATTCGGCAGATGGTGACGATGGAAGATTCGCTCTGTCTGCTCCAAGAAACAGATGAGCAGGTCCCGACGGGGCTTGTTATCGGATTTTTCGAGGAATATGATGATTTTTCGTTCTATTTCCTCGACGAGATTTTGATTTTCGGGGAGCATCAGAACAAAGGATATGGAAGTGCGTTTTTGAGGGAAGTGGAACGGCGCGTGCAGGAGCGCGGCGCAAAATTGATTGAGCTGGTCTGTCCGGACGATGCACAGCATATGCACTTTTATCAGAAGTTCAGAATGACATCCTCGACAAAGCTGAAGCTGATGCAAAAACGCTACTGAAACTTTTTCCACCAAAAAAGGCGAAGCCGTTGAAAACCCAACCGCTTCGCCTTTTGTTTTTTGTATTTCAGCGCTTCCGGAACGGAACGCTGTCGGCTTCGGTGATCTCGCGCAGGACCCTGCAGGGGTTGCCCGCCGCAATGACGCCGGAAGGAGTTATCAAAGGGTATCCTCACCGGGCAGCTGGTTCCACAGGCGGTAGTAAACGCCCTGTTTTGCCAGCAGCTCGTCGTGCGTGCCGGATTCCACGATGCCCTCCGCGCCCAGCACCAGAATGCGGTCGTAATTCTTGATGGTGGTCAGGCGGTGGGCGATGGTCAGCGTGGTGCGGCCATGGGCCAGCTTTTCAAGGCTCTGGCCGACCAAGATCTCGCTCTCGTTGTCAAGGGCGCTGGTGGCTTCGTCGAGGATGAGGATGGGCGGGTTCTTGAGGAACACGCGGGCGATGGCGATGCGCTGCTTCTGACCGCCCGAGAGCTTGACGCCGCGTTCGCCGACGTAGGTATCGAACCCGTCCTTCAGGGCGAAGATAAAGCGCTCTGCGCCCGCCAGACGCGCCGCCGTAATAATTTCTTCGCGGGTGGCTCCTGGCTTGCCGTAGGCGATGTTGTCCGCTACGGAACCGCTGAACAGATACACGTCCTGCTGAACGATGCCGATGTCCTCGCGCAGACTCTTCAGGGTGACGTGCTGGATGTCCTGCCCGTCGATGAGGATGCGGCCGCCGGTCACATCGTAGAAGCGGGGGATGAGGTTGCACAGGGTCGTCTTGCCGCCGCCGGACGGGCCGACCAGTGCCAGCCGCTCACCGGCCTTGATGTCAAGGCTGACGTGGTGCAGGACCTTGTTGTGGTCATCCGGATACTCGAAGCTGACGTCCTCGAACCGGATCGCGCCGGGACCCGGCTTCAGCGGCTGGGCATCGTCGGCGTCGTGGATGGGCACGGGCGTATCCATGATCTCGGCAAAGCGCTCGATGCCGGTCATGCCGCGCTGGAACTGCTCGGCAAACTCGACGATGCGGTGGATGGTCGCGATGAGAGTGGAGACATACAGCACATAGGCCACGAGGTCGCCCGCACTGATCTTGCCGTACACCAGCGACAGGCCGCCGGCCAGAATGACGACCAGATACATCAGACCGTCGAACAGGCGGGTCGAGGTGTTGAATGCGGCCATGGCGTAATAGCCGAGGGTCTTGATCTTCTCAAAATCCTTGTTGCCCTGCGCAAATTTGGCGCGCTCCTGCTCCTCGGCGGCAAACGCCTTCACGACGCCCTGTCCCAGCAGACTGTCCTCGATGGTGGCATTCAGCTCACCGATCTGGACGCGCTGCTGGCGGAAGCGGGCGCGGAGCTTCTGGTTCAGCTTGACCGACACGACGCCCATCAGCGGCACACAGGCGAACACCGCCAGCGTCAGCGGGATGCTGGCACGGCAGAGAATGAGGAACGACGCCAGAATTTTGATGAACGCGATGAAAAATTCTTCCGGACAGTGGTGGGCAAACTCGGTCACGTCGAACAGGTCGTTGGTGATGCGGCCCATGATCGTGCCGACCTTGGTGTTATTATAATAGGTGTGGTCGAGCAGAAGCAGGTGGTCAAAGGCGTCCCGGCGCATGTCCGTTTCGATGTGGACGCCCATGATGTGGCCGATGCTGGACATGAAATACTGCGCTGCACCGTCGATGATGCGGAGCACGAAATAGATGGCGGCCAGCTTGAGCACGATGCTGGTGGTCAGGGTGATGCCCACGCCCATGGCCGAGTTGGTGATGGTGCTCATGATCTTGGGCAGGATGATGTCGCACAGGGTGGTCAGCGCCGCACAGAACAGGTCCAGAAACAGGACCTTTTTGTAGTTCGCCAGATAGGGCAGGAACCGCCGGATCAGGGTACGGCTGCTGGTGTGGTGTGCGCCGGGGTCTTTGATGGTCGTTGTTGGCATGATTGCTCCTTTATTTTTTGAACCTCTCAGTCTCGCATGCGCTCGACAGCCGCTCCCCTTCTGGCGCTTTTGCGCCACCTCCCCCGGCTCGGGGGAGTCTTTCCTAGCAGGGGAGCCTTTGGCAAAACCAAAATGTTCTCCGTCTTGTCAAGGCCTCTCCTATCAGGAGAGGTGGCAATGCGAAGCATTGACGGAGAGGTTTATTTTTTCGAATAATCCCGTTCGCCGTAGATGGCGGTTCCGATGCGGACGAGGGTGGCTCCCTCACGGATGGCGTTCTCGAAATCGCCGCTCATGCCCATGGAGAGCGTCTCCATTTTCACGTTGGCATAGCCGCGCTCTCCGGCCTGAACGAACAGTTTGTGCACGGCGGCGAGATAGGCGCGGTTCTGGGCGTCGTCATCGTTGACGGGCGGGATCGCCATCAGGCCGCAGACACGGATGTGCTCCTGCGCGGCGGCAGCGTCCAGCAGCGGCCAGAGCTGTTCCGGCGAAACGCCGGATTTCGACGCTTCACCGCCGATGTTTACTTCCAGCAGAACGTTCTGGACAAGGCCCGCCTTGGCGGCTTCCTTTTCGATGGCGGCAAGCAGATGCTCGCTGTCCACGCTCTGGATCAGGCTGGCGCGGCCCAGAACTTTTTTGATTTTATTGGTCTGCAGATGCCCGATGAAGTGGCTGGGCTTGCCGCAGTAGGCTCCGGCGTCAAAGTTGGCGCAAAGCTCCTGCACATGGTTCTCGCCAAAAACATCGATGGGCAGAGCGGCACTGGCCGCGACCGTCTCCGCCGTACGGGTCTTGCAGGCGGCGCACAGCTGCACTTCGGCAGGGTCACGTCCGGCTTCCCGGGCGGCAGCGGCCATTTTTTCGCGGATCGCAGCGACCGCTTCCCGCATTTCTTCCAGCGTTTTTTCAGCCATAAAGGTCAATCCTCCTCGGTATACTTGGCGCGCTCGCCGCCGATGAGCTTCGGGCGGGTGCGGGCGCAGAGAATGTTTGCTTCGCCAATTTTGGAAAGGCTCAGCCGGACCGGCACGGCCACCCGGCGCAGGTGCATCCCGATGAGGGTCCCGCCGATGTCGATGCCCGCATGGGCGCGAATTTCTTCGACGGCCACCGGCTCATGGAACTGCTTCCAGCAGGTGGTGGCCCAGCTGCCGCCCGCATGGGGGCGGGGCACGACGCAGACTTCCTCCCAGCCATACCGCTCGGCGGCTTCCCGCTCGAGGATGATGGCGCGGTTCAGATGCTCACAGCACTGTGCGGCCAGCCAGATGCCGTGCTCGGCCAGCACCGGCGCGATGCCGGCATAGACGGCCTGTGCGGCTTCCAAGCTGCTGTCCTTGCCGATGTGTCCGCCCACGATCTCGCTGGACGAGCAGCCGACGACAAAAACATCGCCTTTGCGCAGTTTCGCCTGTTCCAACAGCTCCGTCACAGCCTGACGGGCTTCGTTCATGATCTGCTGTTTGAATGCTTCGGTCATTTCAAAACACCTCTATCTTTTTCCCTCTGAAAAGGGTCAAATCTTTGCCCAGTGCAGCGCTTTTTCGCCCGCGGCGGCCAGATACACCCGGCTGCCGGACGGGCAGACGGCGGTCATGCTGCCCAGTCCTTTTCCGGAAAGGGTCAGCTGCCAGCTGCCGTCTGTGATGCGGACCGCTTCCACGGCAGGGGCGTCCGACGGCAGGGAGAAGAGATTCTCCTGCATGGCCTGACTCAGGCGGAGCGCCGCGCCCCGCAGGACGGTGGCAGAAGCGTGGTCTTCCAGCCAGCTGCTGCGCGCCCAGCGGTAGCTGATGTAGAGTGTGCCGTCGGTGTCCATCGCCAGCGAAGCCGGATATCCGGGCAGCCCCGCGAACGCGCTCACACAGTGCTTGCCCCCGGCGGTCAGTTCCCGCGCACGGGGGTCCATGCTCCAGATGCAGCGGTTCCCGAGGTCCGATACATAGAGCGCGGTCCCATCCGGCGAGAGCGCCAGCCCGGAAGCCCCCGCGATGCCGCCGAGCACCTGCTGTACGGTCCGGGCAGCGGGGTCATACACATAGACGCTGCCGGTGGCCGTGTGGGCGATGAGGGCGGTGCGCAGAGCGCTTTCCAGCCCGTGTTTGGGGCTGACGGCGGCGGTGTCGGTGAAATACACGGCATCGTCCGCGCCTACAACCACCGCCGAGGGACAATGCAGGGCGGAACCGTCGATCTGGGTCACGACCTGCTGAGTCGTCGCTCCCCAGCCGTCGTAGTCGGCGCGGTAGAGCGCCCCGCTCTCGCCCGAAAGAGCCGTGAACCAGATGCTTCCATCGGAGGCAAAGTCAAAGCTGGTGATCTCGCCGTCCAGCGTCAGGATGGACGCAAGGCCGCTGCCGTCCTCGCGGAGCCGCACAAGGGCGCTTCCGGTCTTGCCGGACCGGACCGCTGCATAGACCCAATCCTCCCGCACCCGGATGCAGGAGACGTTCTCAAAGGAATCGAGTGTCAGCTCTCCGGCGGTTTCGCTCTGGCGGGCGCTGGTCGTCTGCCGGAGGTCCGACGCGGTGTAGGGCTGGGCGTCGGGGTCGATGGGCCGCAGAACGAGTGCCCAGACCAGCGCCGCCGCTGCCGCGAGGGCAAAGACAAGGCTCAGCACCTGAAAGCGCTGGAGCACGGCTTCCCGTTCAGCGGCCCGCTGGGCTTCCTGTGCGGCCCGCCGCCGCGCTGCTGCGGCTGAAGTCTTTTGGGCGCGCCGCATCCAGCGCTCGACCCAGAGCGCGGCGCTCGGCCCGATGGTCAGCGCTGCAATGAGCAGGATGAGCAGAAGTTCAACAAGTCCGATCCGCATGGATGAATTCCCTTCGTGTTTCTGAAGAAGTAAAGTTTCTGATATCGTTTCAGTATAGCACAACTGCGCCAAAAAGCGCAAGCAAGACAAAAGCGGCTGTTCCTGTTGCAGAACAGCCGCCGGGGATCATGATTTGAATTTTAGAGCCAGCTTGAGCCGCTGCATCCCGAGCCAGCGCCGGACCGGGCGGTAGACCTTGTGGAACAGCGTCGGCCCCAGTAAGCGTTCGACCACCGTGGCATCGAAGCGCTCCATCTTGCTCATGGCGCTGGAATGGAAGTGGTGGATGGAGTAGGTGTTGGGCGTGATGGTGAGCTTTCCGGTGGTGAAGTTCATCGGGCAGAAGGAATCGACCGGGAAAAATTCGGCATCGGCCAGCGTCTGGCGGGTCCCGTCGGCGCGAAGCCCCAGCCGGACCAGTGTTTCGGTGTTGCGGCCGGGACAGTTGCCGTGATCCTCCATCCCGTTCTCCATGATGAAAGGCCGGTCGTAGTCCTTCAGCAGTTCCAGCAGGAGCGGGTGGCCCTTGCGCGCTCCGCAGCCAAGCCCGCTGGCCACCTGATTATTATTCTGGAAGCCGAAAAAGGCATCGTACTGCAAAAGGTCGTCCAGCGGGCGGATCAGCTCGACGTCGGTATCCACATAAATGCCGCCGTGCTGGTACAAGATCTCAAGGCGGGCGTAGTCGGTCACAAAGGCCCACTGTTTCCGTTCCAGCGCCTGTTTGGTGTAAAGCGCCCGGGAGCAGTCGTAGTTCTGCTCGTTCCACTCGATGATCTCGTAGTCCGGACAGAACTTCTTCCAGCTTTCGATACAGGCGAGGACTTTTTCCGGTTTGGGGTTCCCGCCAAACCAGCAGTAGTGGAGCGTTTTGGGAATGCTCATCGCGGCGCTTCCTTTCGAAAAAAGATAGGGGCTTCCAATAAAAATATAGCAAAGCGGTGAGGGACTTGTCAAGAAAAGCCGGAAGGGGCGTTCCGGGGCCGGAGAGGGACGAAATTTGGTTTGGATTGTCCTGCGGCATTGTGGTATACTGAAAGAGACGGGATTTTCCAAAGCATTCACCCAAACTTCACAGAAATTTCCAAACTTCGCTGTATGATAACCTAAAACCAAAGGACTGTTTTGCGTAAGGAGGGAGCCACTGATGGCAAAAATTCTGATCGTTGATGATGAACCTCGGATCCGGGAGCTGATCCGGGAGCATTTGCAGTATGCGGGCTATGTCTGCGAGGAAGCGGGCGATGGCTCGGCGGCGCTTTCTCTGCTGAGCGGCGGCGGGTTCGATCTGGTCATTCTGGATGTCATGATGCCGTTCATGGACGGCATGACCTGTCTGCGGGAGATGCGCACCCGCCATATCAACACGCCGGTCATCATCCTGACCGCGCGCGGCGAGGAATACGACAAGCTGGCGGGTCTGGAAGGCGGCGCTGACGACTATGTGGTCAAGCCGTTCTCTCCCCGGGAGCTGGTGGCCCGCGTCAAGGCGGTGCTCAACCGCACCATGCCCCGCAGCAATGCATCCGACAGCACCATGACCTTCGGCGAGCTGACCATCGACACGGCCAGCCACACGGTCCGCGTGAGCGGCGAGGAGATCAGCCTGACGCCCAAGGAATTTGACCTGCTGGTTTTTCTGGCGTCGAACAAGGGCATCGCCCTCAGCCGTGAAAAGATCCTGCAAAAGGTGTGGAACTACGACTATTTTGGCGAGGACCGCACCGTGGACACCCATGTCAAGATGCTGCGGGGCCATCTGGGGCCGTGCCGCGGCTACATCGCGACCGTCTGGGGCATCGGCTATAAGTTCGACCCCGATGCAGCCCGTTAAAACGGAGGAACGCAGTTGATGCGGCAACCGAAAAAATTGCGGCGTTCCATCGGCATCCGGGGGCAGCTGATGTGGTTTTTGTGCCTGATCTGTCTGCTTCTGCTGGGGCTGTTCTGGTTTTTGAGCACCCAGCTGCTGGAGCCGCTGTACACGAAGCACATCCAAAAGCAGCTGACCGATGAAGCCGAGATGATCGTGGAAGAGATGAACACGGCCATCGCCGAGGGCACGACCCTTTCATATTGGGCGTTCGGCGGCATCAAGGTCACGAACGACGATTTCTTTTCCACGCTGGGCAGCACGATCTATTCCAGCGGCGACCTGAGCAGCTTCTGCGTGGACATCTCCGATGCGACGCTGCGCACCATTAAAAAGTACGAGAATCTTTCCTATTGCAGTCTGCACCAGAAATCTTTCCCCGATACACTGGACGATGATCTGGCCTATTCCACAGCCCGTCAGGTCCGGCAGTACTGCCGCGAAGTCGGCAGCTTTGCCCGGGTGCTGCCGGCTTCCAAGCCGTCGGCGTCCAATCAGCTGGTCGTGGGGCGGATGACCGACGACGGGGCCTATACCGTGCTGGTCAGCACGACCCTGATGCACGTCTCCGAGGCGGGCGAGGTGCTGAGTACGGTACTGCCCGTGGCAGCGGCGCTCATCTTCGCGTTCTCGATGAGCGCGGCGTGGCTGTTCAGCGAGTGGTTCACCAAACCGCTGCGGCAGCTCTCCAGCGCGGCCCGTCAGGTGGCAAACGGGAACTACGCGGTCCATGTCGAGACGACCCGCAGCGACGAGCTGGGCGACTTGGCCGAGGACTTCAACCACATGGCGCAGGAGGTCCAGCGCGCATCCCAGATGCAGCGGGACCTGCTGGCAAATGTCTCCCACGACCTGCGCACCCCGCTGACCCTCATCAAGGGCTATGCCGAGACGGTGCGGGACATCACCGGCGACGACAAGGCCCACCGTGACGAGCAGATGAACATTATCGTCGATGAAGCCGACCGCCTGACCGCGCTGGTGTCCAGCGTTATGGAACTGAGCAAGGTCACGAGCGGCGCAGAAAAGTGCGAGAAGGTCCACTTCGATATGGGCCAGCTCTGCGACGAGGTCAGCGAGCGGTACGATGCCGTCTGCGCCCAGAACCACTGGACCCTCAAGCTGGAGCTTCCGGACGAAGAACTGCCCGTTTACGCGGACCCGAACATGATGCAGCGCGCCCTGCACAATCTGCTGGGCAATGCGATGCACCACATCGGCGCGGACGGCGTGTTCGTCCTCCGGGCGCAGAAATGCGCCGAGGGCGTCCGGGTCGAGGTCGAGGACCACGGCCCCGGCATCGCAGCCGACGACCTGCCCTATATCTTTGACCGGTACTACCGCTCCCGCTCCGATGCCGGCAAGCAGGGGACCGGTTTGGGCCTCTCCATCACCAAGGCCATCTTCCAGCAGCACGGCTTCCGCTTCGGCGTCCAGAGCACACTGGGCAAAGGCACGACGTTCTGGTTCATCATGACGGGATCTTAGTTCAAAAGAAAACCCTCTCCGTCCCGCTTACACGCGCGGCCTCGCCCTTCGGGAAAGGCGGCATTGCGAAGCGATGACGGAGAGGGTTCTTTGTTTTGGTTCAGGAATCCGCAGAGCGGTAGATGCCAAGGCTGTTGTCAGGTTCCGGCATCTTGACGCGGGAAGCGCGGTCGTTCACTTTGACCAGCATCCAGCCCATCAGGGCCAGAACGGCCACGACGATGAGCCATTTTACGGCATTGGGAAGCTTTTTCATGAGTACGTCCTTTTTGGTTTCAGAATTGAGGGCGGCAGCGCTTGCGGGCGCGGGTCAGAAGGGTGGAAGCCTCAGCGGCGTCCGGCGCGGCGACCCATGCGGGCCGGGGCCGTGCGCCCGGGCCGGAGCTTCCGGCCTCGGCAAAACGGGCAAGATTTGTGTCGGTGCGGTCGTTCCAGCCCGAAAAGCCTTCGGGGGCGATGTGCGCGCCCAGCCGGCAGTCCAGCACGGAGGTCTTTCCGGTGGGACGCCACGGACGGCCCAGAAACACGGTCCCTTCGGGACAGTCGGAACAGAAATCGCAGTCCCAGAACACGAAGCCCAGCCCGTCGGCGGGGCCGGACGGCGCGGTGACATAGCTGTGGGGGATGTGGTTGTTGACGGTGCGGAGGGTGCACTGTTCGAACAGGGCATCTGCGCCGCCGAAAATAAAATCGATGTCGCCCGCGATCTCGCAGTTCTGGTAATACTGCACCGAGGGACGGCGCGGCGCAAAAGTGCGGGGGCCGAGGAAGCCGTCTTTCTCGCGCTCTTGTTCCGGGAGCGGGGCGCAGAACAGGGTGTCCTGATTGCTCAGAAGCTTCACCCGGCGGAACACGGCCCGGTCGCTGTCCACATAGGCTGCGATGGACTGGCCCACCAGACTGCCCGGACCGGCATCGTTGGCGATGGTCAGGTCCTCGACCGTCACAGACTCGCCGCTGAAAAAGGCCGTGTAGCTGCGGAAGGTGTGGGTGGGCCGCCCGTCCGGATGGGGCAGCTTGCCGCCGTCGGCATGGATGAGGATGGTCTGGTCGGCCCCTGCGCCTCGCAGGGTGATGCAGCGCTTTTCGCAGACCAGCTTTTCCCGGTAGACACCGGGGCCGATGGTGATCTCGGCTTCCAGTGCATACGGCACGGCGAGAACGGCTTCCGAAATCGTGGCGTAATCGCCGCTGCCATCCTGTTTCACGGTGAGATGCAGCATAGAAAGGACCTCCTGAAAAAAGATACCGCTATTATAATCCGGAATTATGAAGATTTCAACGTCCGCAGGATTCCAGCCGCAGGACCGCAGCGGTGATGTCGTCGGGCCGTCCGGAAGCTTCTGCCCGGGTGCGGGCCGTCTCAACGAGGGTCTGCGCCAGCTTTTCGGGCGGGTCAGCGGAAGCGGCGGAAAGTTCCAGCTGTTTCAGGACCCAGCCGGTCCCGTCCACCAGTAGGCCGTCCGAGACGAGCACAGCATAGTCCCCGGCGGAAAGATGCACCACCCGGCTCTGCCCGTTGACCCCACCCAGAATGCCGATGGGAAGGCTGGCATCGCCCACCGGGCGGGCACGTCCCCCGTGGACGAGGAAACCCGGGGCCGCACCGGCCTTGAAGAGCCGCGCCGTCCCGGTGTAGAGGTCCACGCTGATGAGGTCGAGAGTCGCGCCGCTCTCCTCGTCGCTCTTGAGCGCCAGCGCGACGTTGACCAGCCGCGCGGCCAGTTCGGCGGTGAATCCGGCCTTGAGCAGACGGGCGGTCAGCTCGGCGGCCAAGTTGCCGTCCACGGCGGCGGGACGGCCTGTGCCCATGCCGTCGCAGAGGATCATCTGCGCGGCGGCAGGACTGCAGAACTGCTGGACGGCGTCGCCGGAGATACTGCCCCGCGCCGCGCTGGCCGCGACGCCGAACACAGCCCGGAGCGCGGGCTTTTCGCAGAAGAGCAGGGTGGTCATTCCCTTGCAGGAGAGGACCTGCGGCGTTTCAAACGAGCGGCGGCAGATGCGCCCCGTCTCCTGCGCCAGCGCAGCTAGCTCGGAGACCGAGAATCGGGTGCGCGGCAGAGTGACGGCGGCGCGGGTCCGGCCAAGGTCGTCCAGTGTGACGGTGCATTCCAGCGGGGGCGCACCCAGCCCTGCAAAAAATTCGGTGACGCGGTCGGATTTATACGGTTCCGGCGTCCCGGGACGGCCCAGCTGTTCGCTCAGAACGCCCAGCGCGTCGGCCACGGCGCTGTATTGCTCGGTCAGGGCCGTGCGCATGGCTTCGGAGTGGACCCGGGCTTCCTTTCGGCTGCGGTAGAGCGCGAACGATTTGGACGCCGTCGCACAGAGCGCTGCCGGATGGATGCAGCGGGACAGCTGGACCGGCAGGTCGGAAGGTTCCAAGTGGCCATTCTGTTCCAGAATGGGCCGAAGCGCGTTCATGCCGTCCAGCGTGGCGGAATATTCCTGCTTCCAGCAGTTCTCCCGCCGCCCGCAGTTGGCGCAGAGGGTGTCGTGGGTGTTGTCGATGACCCATCGGAAGCTCTCGCATCGGTGCGGAAGGGCGTCGTAAACATCGTTGACCGTCTCCGCCAGCGAGGACAGGCTCTCGGCGACGGCTTCCAAGCGGGTCGCCGCCGCCGAAAAGCGGGTGCGCTGGTCGGGAGCGGCCGGTTCAACGACCGGGACCGCCGCCAGCCAGCCTTTGGGGAGCAGCGCGGCGGTCAGCATCCCTGCCCCGGCGCTGAAGAGCAGCCCAAAGGCATTTCCGGGCGGCTGGACGCAGAGGATGCCGGTCACACAGCCGCCCGCATAGGCGGCAAAAGCTTCGATGCGGCGTCCCGGGGCCAGCAGCGCCGCTGCTGCGCTGGCGCAGGAAAGCCCTGCGGCGGCAGGGCCAAGAGCAGGGTCTGCCGCGCAGAGGGAAACGCCGGTCACAGCGCAGAAGGAAAGGGCCGCTTTTTCCTGCCCCCGGCAGCAGAGGGCCGTTTCGATGGCCGCACAGCCGACGACGCCCAGACAGACCGGCCCCAGTGTGATGCCCCCAAAGGCCGCCGCCCCGGCGGCGCAGACGAGCAGCGTCCCGACGCCCGGTTTTTCAGGCGGAGAGCGCCGCAGAGCAAAGCCGATGGCCGCCGCCAGAAGAGCATTGGCCCCGCAGGTGAGCAGCAGTTCGACCCCGCCGCCGGTCGGCCCGAATGCAAAGCAGACTGCGCCCAGCGCCAGCGCTCCGCACCCGGCCAGCACGGCAGGGCGGAACTTTCCGGGCCAGAGCCACCGTGCCGCCACCGCCGCGCCTACCGCACAGAGCAGACAGATGCTGTCCAGCGAAAGCGCTCCGAAACCGTGCAGCAGGATGCCGAGCACGGCCCCGGCGGCGCAGGACGCGAAACAGTCCTCGGCAAAGCCCAGCGTCAGCCCCAGCCCAAACGGCATCAGAGCGTCGTACAGGACGGCCCAGCCGCCGATGAAGCCGGCCAGCAGCGCCGTTCCCTGCCGCAGGGCGGGCCGTACCGCTGCCCGCGGCATCAGCGCCGAAGAAAAGGGATGGGAGACATCCAGTTTGAGAACATCGAGCATAAAAGATCCCCGCTTTCCGGCGGGGATTTTTCGTTGTTCTGTTTCCCGCGCCTTGTGCATATACTGTAGCGCGGGCGCGGGGCGTTTTTTGGGACCATGATGGGAAGCGGCATCCTTTTGCCAAAAGTCAGAAAAAAGCCCTGCGGCGTACAAAAACCGCAGGGCTTTTTGAGATTTCTCAGCCGTTCAGCTTTTCGATCGCGGCGCGGATGCGGGCGAGGGTCGTCTCGCGGCCCATCATGCATGCAAGGTCCGTGCCGCCGCCGGGGGTGCGCTGCTTGCCGGACAGGGCGATGCCCAGCGGGTAGAGCAGCCAGCCGTTCTTCTTGCCCAGCTCTTCGGCCTTGGCCTTGCAGGCGTCGAACACGGTGTCGCGGTTGGTGAAGTCCAGCGCCTCGTCGCTCAGGACGGGCAGCAGGGCTTCCAGCGCTTCCTTGGCAGATTCCGGCGTGGTCTTCTGCTTCTTGTTGGTGTACAGGCTCACATCATATTCCGGCATCGCGTCGAAGAAGTCCAGCTGCTCCGGGATCTCGCCGAGGACCTCGCAGCGGGGCTGCAGGTTGGCGCAGAGCAGCTTCTTGTCGATGGGGGTGTGAACGGCCTGATCGATCCACGGCTCGGCTGCGGCGAGGAACTCCTCGGGGCTGAGACGGCGGATATATTCTGCGTTGATGGCGCGCAGCTTGAGGGGGTCGAAGATGGCCGGAGACTTGGAAATGCCGTCCGGCGACCAGACCTTTACCAGCTCGTCGAGCGAGAAAATTTCCTGCTCGGCGTACTCGCCCTTGGGGCTCCAGCCCAGCAGACAGATATAGTTCAGGATGGCGGCGCTCAGATAGCCCTTGGCGCGCAGGTCCTGATAGCTGGCGTCGCCGTTGCGCTTGGACAGCTTGTTCTGTGCGTCCTTCATGACCGGCGGGCAATGGATATAGGTGGGGATGTCCCAGCCGAATGCCTGATACAGCAGGTTGTACTTGGGGGTAGAGGACAGATACTCGCTGCCGCGGATGACGTGGGTGATGCCCATGAGGTGATCGTCCACGACGTTGGCGAAGTTGTAGGTGGGCATTCCGTCGGTCTTGATCAGGATCTGGTCGTCCATCTCGCTGTTCTCGACCTCGATGTGGCCATAGACCACATCATCAAAGCCGGTCACGCCGGTGCGGGGGATCTTCTGGCGGATGACGTACGGCTCCCCGGCGGCAAGGCGCTTTTTGACCTCTTCCTCGGGCAGATCGCGGCAGCAGCCGTCGTAGTGGGTCATCTCGCCGCGGGCGCGCTGCTCAGCGTGGAGGGCTTCCAGACGCTCCTCAGAGCAGAAGCAGTAATAGGCCTTGCCCTCTGCCACCAGCTGCTCGGCATACTGCTTGAACATGCCCATCCGCTCGCTCTGGACATACGGACCCACCGGGCCGCCGATGTCCGGGCCTTCGTCCCAGATCAGGCCGGCTTCGCGCAGGGTGTTGTAGATGACATCGACTGCGCCTTCGACATAGCGGCCCTGATCGGTGTCCTCGATGCGCAGGATGAAGGTCCCGTCCTCGTGCTTGGCCATCAGGTAGGTGTACAGCGCAGTGCGCAGGTTGCCAACGTGCATATAGCCGGTGGGCGAGGGGGCAAAACGGGTGCGGACTTTGTTGCTCGGCATAGAAAAACGCTCCTTATCTATCATAGGCAAAAAATTTGCGAATCACACCTCTTTAGTTTAACTTGTCTGCGCGGGTTTGTCAACGAGAAGGGCAGAGTGCACAAGGAACGTGTCAGAAAATTGTAAAATGTGAAAGAAATTTTCACAAATTTGGCGAAGAGTCTTGACAGCACCGAAAAGAGGAGCGTATTATTTTTCAATAAGGGGTACTCAAATTTAAGCTTTAGTGGAAATCTGAACTATAGGAGGACTGAAAAATGAGACTTTTTGCAAAGAGTCGTCTTGCAGTCAGCGTGGCATCGCTTGCACTTGCGGCAGCGGTGCTGTTGACCGGCTGCGGCGGCGATGACGGCGGCAGCACCGGCGGTGGTTCTACCGGCGGCGGAAACACCAGCACGACCGAACCGGAACCCGAACCGGAACCCGAACCGCCTACTCCGGACCCCGATCCGGAACCGGAGACGCCGATTGAGAATTCGACCGTTTACAACCCCGGTGAAAAGGCTGAAACCGAAAAGTCGGAGATCGCGGTCAATACCAGTGCGGAAAATAAGGTCGAGGTCAAGACCATCGAGAACGACGAAGAGCATGTCTATGCACCGTTCAACATGAATCTGAAGAACACCTCGGACGAAGAGATCGACGTGTCTGAGAAGGCGCTGCCTCAGTTCATTTCGCCGGTCGCAACGGTTGCGGCCCGCGCGGGTGCAGAGCTGAATTATGACAAGCTGTATAAGGAAGGCAGCTCTTCCAGCAACTTTACCATCACGCTGAACGGCGAGAAGATGGACGCTGTCGTTTACGTTCAGGTCTACGACGAAAACGGCAACCCCCAGTCTGGCACGAAGCTGAAGAAGAACTGGACGGCGGAGTTCACCATCGTGGCCAAAGTCCCCGCAGCGTGGGCCGAGTCTGAGGACGCTCTGAAGGTCGATTACGCTCCTCCGTTCGAGGAAGAGGGGACCACGAAATCCTTCTGGGTCACGCAGGACGGCGTAGGCGCTGCAAAGCTGACCTTTGCGATGGACGAGGACCCCGACGAGACGGATTCGAGTGACGTTAAGTATAAGAATGACGAGTATCTGTCTACCCGTCTTTATAAAGTCACGAACAACTCTCAAAAGGATGCGGATCTGAGCGGATTCCTGACAGCTGAACAGCAGGAAGCATTCCGGAACGAAATGTACCAGCGGTTGTGCGAACTGGCGGGCAAGAAATCGACCGGTGACCTTACGACGAATGAGATCCTGAAGTATACGCCGCAAGTCAATCGGGAACTGCTGACCAAAGACGAATATCAGTGCACCGCATTGAAGCTGGAAGCAGCTTCCGGAACGGTGTATTGTGTAGCAGGCTTTGATAATGCAGCTGAATTTACAGTTCTGAAACCGGGTGAGAGCGCATACCTCAGCGTTATGCTTTACTTCGAGGGTAAGACCAGCGTTGCAGTTTCTTACAACGAAAATACGGCCTTTACCATTAGGGCCGCAGAGCTGGACAAGGCGCAGGATTACTATGCAAATGTTGATGAGGACGGCTACACCGAGATTCCTACAGCGCAGTTGAATGGGAGTCATGTCCTTCAGAAGGATACCCTGAACGGTCAAAATGGCATTCTCTTGGGTGGTCATTTCTATCTTTACAACACCACGAAGAATGACATTGAAGCGGGCAATACCGTCACGACGCTGGGTCTGACGGTGGGCAATATTTCGGCACAGAAGATCTTTACGATCGGCAAAACGTCGGATCTGTTCACGGCAGTTGCTACTACCACTTCTGGAAAGAGCTACAATGTGGATGTGGTTGCTGCATGGGATAGCACCACTGACCCGCTGAAACCGAGTACAGGTGCTGGTTTGTATCTGTTCACCTTCACCCCGACCGATGAGGATGAGACGTGGGACCGCGTCACCTACTACTACAATGGCCAGATGATGGCATACCTCTACAACACCAATCCGTCCAATCCTTCCACTCCGGATACCCCTGCGGAGACGGATATTGGCAACGGTAAGGTTTACCCCGCGATCGGTCTGCTGGACGACAGCCTGAAAGAGCAGAACGTCGCAAAGTACATGAACATTCAGGTCGGTCTGGGCGGCTACTTTGATATGGGCACGGCAGACAATGGCAAGCACTACATCGAGGCGCTCTTCCAGATCTACAACTACTCCAACGATATTACCATCCCGACGGAAAATGGCGAAAAATCGGCCAGTTACCAAGGATCGCCGGTGGATGCTGTGGAGTCGGGCGACTTCACCAGTAAGTATCTGCAGATTCTGGACGGCTACAACTATGCAGCTGTTGGCTTTAATATGGGCAATCAGGATTATAGCGACTTGAAGCCGGTCGAGGGCGGCTACTCCTACGGTATGCTGACAGTCATCATCGAAGTCCCCGAGAACTGGACGTCCATCAACTTCCGTTACTCGATGCCGTTTGACACCACCAAGTATGCAAACTTCGTTCTGACGACGGCGGATGATCTCAAGAAGAATGGCAGCGATGGCGGCGGTTCCGGCTCTGGCGATTCTGGTTCTTCCGAGCCTGTGGAAGAAACGGTCAAGATGACGGTCAAGATCGGTCATAACTGGCGTGGAGAAGATGGCGTCTGGCTGAGCAAGCTCACGGCTGTTGTGACGAACAACACTTCGACTACGCTGACCAGCAGCACCACAGAGGCTCTGCTGAACTCTCAGACGAAGGGTCTTACCACGGACCAGAAAAAGGCGATCATTCTGGCCGAACAGAACCAGTGCAAGTGGCTGCAGATCGTGGACTACTATGTGACGAATACGGGCAGCGATGCAAATAGCATTGTACCGTGCACGGTCGTTTCGACGGTGGAAGGTGAGAAGCTGTCGATCGAACCCGGCGAGAGCAAAGAGGTCTACATTTATACTGTCCGCCCGGAGACGCTCCAGCAGATGAACTTTATCTACGATAACAAGATCATCTATCGGATGACGGTCAACTGAAACAACGAAAAATCCATAACTGACGAGGATGCCCGCCTGTAAAAATGGGCGGGCATCCATTTTTATTTGTGAACGAGGAACGACTTATGAGACTTTTTGCGAAAAAGCGCGTTCTGGTCAGCGTGGCATCGGTCGCAATCGCGGCAGCGGTGTTGCTGACTGGCTGCGGCGGTGATGATGGCGGAAGCACCGGCGGCGGTTCCACCGGCGGCGGAAACACCGGCACGACCGAACCGGAACCCGATCCTGAACCTACGCCGGACCCTGATCCGGAACCTACTCCCGACCCGGTCGATCCGGACCCCGTGGAGACGACCCCGGAACAGAAGGTCGTGGACGTGAACAAGCCCGTGGAAACGAATGACGGCATCACCATGGGCGTCACCACCGGCTCGGGCGAGAGCAAGAAGGTGGAGACGGTCGCTGCACCCAACAACATGGTGTATGCACCGTTCAACTTCAACATCACGAACAATTCGGAAAAGGACATCGACCTGCAGGAAAACACCCAGACCATGGCCATGAAGGCCCGCAGTCTGGTCAGTACCGTCTCGGCAGATGCCAACTACGATGTACTGTTCGATGGCAGCCACACCGCGAAAAACTTTGATATCTCGCTGGACGGCAAGAAAGTGGATGCTGAAAATACCGCTTCGGTCATCGAAGTTTATGACGAGAACGGCAACAAGCAGGACGGTACAGTCCTGAAACCGGGCTGGAAGGCCATTATTAAGGTCGTTGTCAAGGTCCCGGAAGCATGGAGTCAGGAAGGCTCGCCCCTGAACCAGCAGCCCATCAACGTGACCTATAATCTGCCCAGCGAAAATGTCACGGACGAGGAAGTTTATGTCTTTGCGGTGACTCCGAGCGGAACGCCGAACAACAATTATACGCCCATGCCGACCATCGTTCCGACCGAGGACGGCACTTACTATGACTATCAGACCATCGAGGCAACGCTGAACGGCGAGGATGGCGAGCTGGTCATCTTCAAGACGACGGCGAAGAACACCACGAAAAACGTGTTCCATGTCCGCAACACGGTGTCCTCTCTGGGCAATGTGACGCTGGACGCTGAGGACGGCCTGAAGGCAGACCGCATCTTCAAGGGCACGAAGGTCGAACACGTCACCTGCGAGTCGAAAACGACCGGTAGCGATACGGAGAGCCGCACCGTCATCACCGCGCTGGATGCAGACCACGAGGGTATGTATGTCGGCGAGTCGGGCAATGTCTACGCCTATGTGTTCGTTCCGGCATCGTCCGGCAAGTGGACCCGTCTGGACTTCTACTTCAATGGCACGCGCATCGGCTATGCAGAGCGTACCGTCGAGCCGACCCCGGACCCCGATCCTACTCCTGATCCGGACCCGACGCCCGATCCGGACAAGCCTTCTGCAACCAGCCTGAAGTTCACCAAGTGGCCTGAGCCTGTGGAAGCATTCAATCTGAATCAGATGGATCTGAGCGGCTATGGCGTAGAACAGGGCGTTGTCATCGAGAACGTTTCGGACAAGGCAATCAAGCTGGATGGTGTTTACACCTACGAAGAGTTTGAAGCAGTCGTGAAGGAGCTGACCAGCCATTACCAGAGCGATTGCGAAGCAGAAGCGGAAGCTGCCCGCAAACAGATCCTTGCCGAGGCTGGTCTGAGCGAAAACGACGTGATCCCCGAAGATGTGCAGAAGAAGATCTATGATGCACAGAACGAGATCGAGCTGAAGTATTACAAGATGCTGGCAAAGGAAGCCTATCAGGTGGCACAGAAGTACATCAACAAGAATGTCACCGTGATGACCTCCAATGGTTGTGATGCATGGTGCATCACCTACCTGAGCGAGCAAAACGACCATACCAGCACGACTCTCCAGCCGGGTGAACGCGTGCTCGTGAATGTGATGGTCTACAGCGCGGAAAAGACCAACCTGCTGGGCATGTATTACTCGAAGCAACTGTTCAAGTTTGAGCAGAGCGTTCTGGAAAAGGCCGATCAGGAAGAGCCTGACGAGCCGAGCAAGGATGACTGGTATGAAGAAAAGGACGCGGATGATGGTCAGGTCTACACCAAGCTCCCGACCTACTTCCTGCTTGCTGGCGGCGGCGGATATCAGGGTAGCTATAGCGAGGACGGCAGTCTCCTGATCCAGAAGATGAACTTCAGCGCCGAAGGCGACATCCGCAATACAACAGCTGATACCATCGACCTTGAGCATACCTTCTATGAGTTCGCGACGGATGGCTACTTGGACGAAGATAAGATGTTCCCGGCTGGCAACCGCTACCGTTATGCAAGCAGCCGCTATGTCATGCGTGTTACGATGCAGAGCGGTCAAATGCTCACGGTTCCTTGTGTCGTGACAGTAAAGGCTTCGACCACGAAGCTGGCTCCGGGCGCAGCAGCACAGATCGAGTTCCGTGCAGTTTATGATGTGACGGACCCGGTCAAGAACGACAACTGGATTAAGATGGAAGTGTACGATACGGCCGGAAAGCCGGATCTGTGCCTGTACCGTCTGAAGAATAGGAACTATGAAAAGCCTGATACCCAGAGCAGCAAGGTCCGCGTTCAGAGTCTGCCGAACGAGATCAAGACTCCTGTGACCCAGTGATCTTTTTCTCGTAGATTCGCCTAAATCCACAAACAAAATGCCCAGCGGCGTTCCGCCGCTGGGCATTTTTTGGCTGATTTTGGCTGGATTGGAAAAAATCTGAAGAGTTTTTGTCGAAATCGACCGCAATCATTGACGAACGGTTTTATATTTTGTATACTAAACAGAGGACTGGTACAATTTTCCTCTCACGGATTTATTGCCGGGAATTGTGTCCCGGAAAAGTGGAAAATTTGCCTGCGTGTGTTAAACAACAAAGGAGAAGAAACACTATGAAAAGCACGGGAATTGTCCGCGGTGTGGACGGGCTGGGCCGTATCGTCCTGCCCAAAGAGCTGCGGACCAGCATGAAACTGGAAACTGACACCAAACTCGAAATTTTTGTGGACGGGGACGCCATCGTCCTCAAAAAGTACCGCCCTGCGGGCAGCTGCGATTTCTGCGGCGAGGTGGACCCCAAGGCCGCGCAGTTCGCGGGATACTGCATCTGCTCGAACTGCCGCAAAAAGATCGGCGCACTCTAACCAAAAGGAGAACGACCTATGAGCCGGATGATCGATTTCACTCTGCCGTCCACCGTCCCCGGGCGGACGCTCCATGCGTTCCGCTGTGTGCCGGAGGGCGAGGTGCGCGCCATCGTGCAGCTGTCCCACGGAATGGTGGAGTTCATCGACCGCTACAAGCCGCTGGCCGAGTACTTGGCTGTCCGGGGCATCCTTGTCACGGGGCATGACCATCTGGGCCACGGCGGCTCCATCCGCACCAAGGCGGATTATGGCTACTTCGCCGAGCCGGACGGCAACCGCGCCGTTCTGGACGACCTCCATGCCATGACGGCCCTGACCAAGGAGCTGTATCCGGGCGTGCCCTATTTCCTGCTGGGGCACAGCATGGGGTCGTTCTACGCCCGCCAATACCTCTGCGAGTGGGGGAATGAGCTGGACGGCGCGATCATTATGGGCACGGGCTTTCAGCCCAAAGCTCTCGTCACGCTGGCCCGCACGGTCTGCCGGGCGCTGGCGGTCTTTTTCGGCTGGCAGCACCGCAGCAAACTGGTGGCGAACCTCTCGTTCCTCGGCTACAACAAGGGGCTGGAGGGCCGCACCACCCACGACTGGCTCAACCGCGACCAAGCGGAGGTGGACAAGTATCTGGCGGATGAACGGTGCACATTTATCTTTACGCTGAATGCGTATTACAGTATGTTCACCGGTATTCTCCGCCTGTATGACCCCGCCTTCCTCGCAAAGATGCCTAAGAAGCTCCCGCTGCTCTTTCTGGCCGGCGATGCCGACCCGGTAGGGGAACGGAGCGCGGGCGTCAAACGGGCCGTACAGAGCCTCCGGGACGCCGGTGCGGAGAACATCAAGGTCAAATTCTATCCGGGCGCTCGGCATGAGCTTCTGGTGGAAACGAACCGGCAGGAAGTCTTTGCAGACATCGGGGATTGGATCGATTCGGTCCTCGGGTAACAACAAGACATAAAAAGAAAAGCATCTACGGCAGTTTCTGGACGAACTTCAGAAAGGACTGCTGTAGATGCTTTTGTTTTTTCAAATCAGGCGTGCTTTTTCGGTTTGGACCAGTTGTCCACGGCGGTGACGATGGCTTTGCCGCGCCTGCCCAGAACTTTGGGCAGCAGCAGACGCGCCATGGCCCAGACCCCGGCGAAGTTGTACAGGATGATAACAGCGGTGATGAGTCCGGTCCACAGGCCGTAGAGCGGGACCTCCGCCAGCAGGACGAAGGCTTCCACAGCCAAAGCGCCGAAGTTGAGGACGACACGCAGCGGATGGATGGACATGCCGATCATCTTGTGAGCGTCCAGCGCACGGAGGGTGAACACCAGCCCCAGACCGAGGAACGAAGCGTAGGTCGCGCCGATGGGACCCCACCACTTGATGAAGAAGTAATTCATGATGCAGTTGCTCACGGCGCCGGAAAGCATGGTCCACAGGCTGTGGCTGGACTTCTTGTTGACGACGTAGACGCTGTTCAGGAACTGGTTGTAGCAGCTGCAGGTGGATGCCAGCGTCAGGAAGGGGACGAAGTGCCATGCGTAATAGTAGTTGGACTTCATGATGTGCATGACCGGGCGGCAGAGCCAGATGATGCCCGCCGCACAGCAGAACAGCACGCTGGAATAGGTGCGGAAAATTTTCGTGAAGAACTTGGCGCGGCCGTCCTCTTCGGTCACGGCCGAAAGCTGCCATGCGTCGTAAAAGATCAGGCCCAGCGTGGTCAGGATGGTGGGCAGGAAGTAGCCGGTGGAGAGCAAGCCGCTCCATGCCTCGCCGCTGTTGCCGCCAAGGCCGTTGCACATCTCACGGACGAAGAACAGGTCGGAGGCGTTGATGACCCAGAAGCTGATCTGGGCCGGGATCATGGGCAGCGAGAAGCGGAGCATCTGCTTCCACAGGTCCTTGTTCAGGCCCTTCAGCTCAACGAAAGTCCACAGTTTGCCGGTGAAGCTGAGGAACAGCACGCTGACGAGGTCGCCGCTGATGATGGCCAGCAGATAGCCGTTCGCGCCCCACTTGAAGCCCACCAGATACAGCACATAGAACGCCATGGTGGCCACGGTGCACAGCACGCCGTCCACGGCTACCAGCTTGTTCCACTGGCGGCTGCGCACGAACTGGGTGCACAGGGTGCGCAGACAGCTCATAAGGACGTAAAGATAGATGAGCATTCCGTACTGAGCCATGTCGGGCAGGAACTGCGCGATGGGCCAGCAGAGCACCAGAATGCCAAAGCCGCCGAGGATGGTCAGCAAGCCGTTGGTGAACACCTGCTTTTCGCTGTTGCCCTTGTCCAGACCGAACCGGATGATGGCATTCGACATGCCCATGGACACGAACGGGATGAGCAGATTTGCATACTGGCTCAGGATTTTGGAAAGGCCAAGGTCGGAGATCTCGGCCATGGCGTAGGTCAGGAACGGCTGGACCAGCAGGGTCAGCAGCTTCGACGAAAAGCTTGAGATCGCAAAGATGATGGTATTTCCGGCCAGCTTGGAGTATTTGTCGCCGGAAGATTTTTCGGTTGCCAAGGGAAGTCCCTCCTCATTTTGTCGTCATTGGATGTTCAAACGTCTTGGTCATTTCAGCAGCGCGTCCCGCTGTTTCCAGTCGGGCAGAAGCTTTTCCACTTCGGCCCAGAACGCGGCGCTGTGATTGGGCACAAGAAAATGGCAGTACTCATGTACTACCACATAAATTTGTGCCGCTTCGGGCATATTATACAGTTGGAGCGCAAACGTGATCTGCCGTTTTGCGGGGGTACAGACGCCCCAGCGGCTGGTCATGGACCGGACCTTGAGGGTCGGCTTCTGACCGCCCAGAACGGCTGCAAAGGCCGGATAAACGGCATCGCTCATGGCGGTGAAGTGAGCCAGCGCCACATCTTTGTCGGGCAGGGGCCTCCAGTAGGTGCGGGCCTCGCGCTCGGCCAGCTTGGCGCGGGTGGCGTCGATCCACTCCAGATTTTTCAGAACAAAGCGGTCCGCGTCCTCCCACGCGTTGTTCAGCGGGATGCTCACGGACACTGTGCCGTCGGAATGGACGTGGAGGTTCCGATTCTTCACCTTCCGGCGGGTGACAGTGTAGGCGATGCCGCCCGCCGTGCGCTGGGTCACTTCCGGCTTGCGCTTCGGCATGGGAGCAAGTCCTCCACAGGCAGCTGGGCCAAGACCACCGCCGAGAAAATGAGCACACAGCCGAACCCTTCCCGCAGGGAAAGGCTCTGGTGCAGCAGCAGCCAGCCGCCCAGCGCGCTGAACACGCTTTCCAGACACATAATGAGGCTGGCGATGGCGGGGTTCAGGTCCTTCTGGCCCAAGATCTGCAGCGTGTAGGCCACGCCGCTGGACAGTACGCCGCAGTAGGCCAGCGGGAGCAGATTCTCCCCGAACTCGGCCAGCGTGGGCGTCTCAAACAAAAAGGCAGCGGCTGTGCTCTCCACAGCCACCACGAAAAATTGCAGCAGACTCAGCCGGACGCCATCCACCAGCGGCGAAAAATGGTCCACAGCCATGATCTGAAAGCTGAACAGCACGGCACAGCTCAGCAGGATGTAATCGCTCATCTCGATGCCGCCAAAGCCGTTCTTCATGCAGAGCAGATACAGTCCGCCAACGGCGATGACCATGCTCAGCCAGAGCCGCGCATTGCCGCGCCGCCCCAGAAACAGCCCGAACACCGGGACCAGAACGACGTACATCGCCGTCAGGAAGCCGGCCTTTGCCGTGGAGGGGTTCAGGGTAATGCCGATCTGCTGTGCTGCGCTGGCCGCGAAGAGCAGCGTGCCGCAGGAAAGCCCTGCGACCAAGAGCTGTTTGAGCTCTGCGGGCGTTTTTGGACCGCCGGAAGCGCCGCCCTGCCGCTTGCGAAGCGCATCAAAGGCAAAGACGGTGGGGATCAGCACCAGCACCGCCAGCCAGCTGCGCCCTGCCAGAAACGAATAAGCACCCATCCCGGAACCGGCGCTCTGTGCCACAAAAGCTGTGCCCCAGATAAAGGCACAGAGCATCAGCATCAGGGAATGCTTGGTCTGTGTGTTCATCAGCCGATGCCCTCCACCTTGAGCAGACCGTAGAGGTAATACTTGCTCGAATCATAGGAGATGGTCAGCCGATAGCTGGCGTTGGGGTCAAGGTTGCCGATGTCACAGTGGTAGTTCTGGCCGTCGGTGACGAAATAATAGGTGGTGTTATCCACATACTGCGTGCCGCCATCGACCTTTTTCCACAGCGAGACTTTGAACTTCTGGACGCCCTCGGCTGTGCCGCAGCCGTAGACCGAAAGCATCCCGTTGGGGGCGGTGAAGTAATCTGTCTGGCGGCTCCAGATGCCGTTGAACACGATGTTCAGCGAGCCATTGGCCACGGCGGTGGCATACTTCGCGGAGGTGTCCGCAATGCCCTCGACCATCAGCGGGTCGGTGCTGGGGGCGGCCCACTGGGTGGTGTCCTCCTCCTGCACTTCGTTCGATGAACCGGTCAGCTTGTGCGCGATCGACGTCAAAGTGCTTTTGCAGCCGGTCAGGACCAGCGCCGCCAGCACCAGCACCAGCGCAAAAGCAAGAATGCGTTTTGTTTTCTTCATTGTTTTTTATCCTCAAAAATCGCAGAAAGGTGCACTTTTCTCAAATGCAATACAAATATAGTATACCGCATTTCGGCGCGGCATACAAGAGAATTCAGCGGGTTTCACCATTCTGCGCGGCCAGCGCGGTGCACTCGGCGTCGGCCAGTGGATCGCGGGCCGGACCAAAGAGCGAATCGTACCGGTACAGCGCCCAGCCGCCCGCGCCCCATTGGCGCAGATCGGCCACCTGCCGCGCCAGAGCTTGGCCGGTGGACCACTGGGCGGCGCTGTCCTCATTGGCCCCGCCGTCCCCGACGCCGATGCGGTAGGCGCCAAGCCCAAAATACAGCGCGACATCGGCGGTACGGGGCATGGCGAGCCACTCCGGAACGATATGCTCAAAGGCAAAGCGGCTGCTGCCCGACTGCAGGGTGTAGCCGTAGCCCCAGTAGATCTGCGGACAGAGGTAGTCCACCACAGCGTCGCTGCCGGAGGCCGTCAGCCAATCGTAGATATCGCTGTACTGGGTGGAAAGATCGTTGTCGGGATTCCCCTGCGGACTGACCCCGAACCGCAGGGTCGGGTCTACGGCCTTCACGGTGTCGTGCACCGCCTTGACCAGCGATGTCACGTTGTTCCGACGCCATGCGGTGCGGTCCGCTTCGCCGCTGGCCGCAAACTGGGCTTCGTCTATGGAAGGGTCCGTCGTGGGGTAAAAGTAGTCGTCGAAGTGGATGCCGTCCACCGCATAGCGCTCCACCAGCTCGGCCACGCCCTGTACGACATAGGCGGCGGCTTCCGGGACGGCGGGGTTCAGATAGACCCCTTCGCCCACGGTGCAGCACCACTCGGGATGCAGGACCGTCAGGCTGTTTTCCGCGAGGTTCGGCGGCATGGCCGCAGAGCTTTTCAGCCGGTAGGGGTTGACCCACGCTTCCAGCGAAAGCCCGCGTGCGTGCGCTTCGGTCAGGAGCACATCCAAGGGGTCGAAGCCGGGGTCCTGTCCCTGCGTGCCGGTGCAGAGGTGGCTCCACGGGAAGAGGGTGCTGTGGTAAAGGGCGTCTCCAAAAGGCCGCACCTGCGCGATAACGGTGTTCAGCCCCAGCGCGGCGCAGTTGTCCATCAGTGTGGCGGCGTCGGCCCGAAAGGCCGCTTCCGAGGAAAGATCCATCCGTGACCACTCCAGATAGCTGACCCAGACCGCCCGCCATTCCCCGGAGGGCAGAGCCGGATTGGGTTCCGTGGGTGTCTCCGGCGTGGTTTCCAGCGAATCACTATTTACGAAACGGATAGAACGATGCAGAAAATACCCTCCGGCGGCACAAGCCGCTCCACCCAGCCCGGCCAAGAACAGCCGCCGCCCAAAACGCTTCCGGCGGGGCCGGCGTCGGCGCTGCGTCATGCGTCCTCCTGCATTTTATACAGGCTCAGCGCCGCCCAGCCGCGGGCACAGGCCAGCAGAACCCAGAGCAGATTTGCCCAGAAGCTCAGAGAGGTCATGCCGCCGTAAACGGTCAGAAGGACGAAGAACAGGTGCAGGACCTCGGCCCCGCCCACCAGCTGCAGCTGGCGCTGGATGGGCTTGCCCTTCTGGTACTCAAAGGCCAGCAGAGCGGGCCAGACCAGCGCTGAGCAGATGTACGCCGCCCAGCCATTGACCATGTAGCTGAGCATCAGCAGCACGAAGACGCCGAAATAGTTGCGCTTGTCCTTGGCCGAGCCGCCCTTTTCGGCGGCCAGAAACAGGACCGTGATGCCGGTGATGCAGAAGGCGACCATCTCCAAGAAGGAAAAGTCCATCCCGCCCAGCACGGCAAAGCCGTTCAGCATCGAGGCAGCAGCCGCGCACAGCAGGAAAAAGTACCAGGTCTTATGTGTGAATTTCAGTTTCATCGTGTTCCTCCCGCCTGTGAGACGGCGCAGGCGACCGCAAAATTTGGAATTTTTCAAATATTATAACACAATTTTCTGCGGGTTGTGTTACAATAAGAAAAACTCTGTTCAAAAACCATTCAGGAGGGCGACATGAACGCTGTCTTTTCGATGATCCTTCTGGCGGTGGCACTGGGGGCCATCGTCCTGCTCCTCACCCGGCGGGAAAACAACCGCCGCAGCCAGTACGGCCCCGCCGGCCTCAGCGAGTTCCGCACCGACCTGCCGCTGGACGACTGCTTCGACCGTCTGGACGAGCACAGCGAGACGGACGAGTTCGCCTACGAATGCCGCCGCGAGAACGACGGCGGGTTCCTGCTCCACCTGACCCTCCACCAGCCGACCCAGCAGCCGCTGGATACACTGTATACCCTTCGGCTGGACCCGGGCCGTCAGACCATCGTGACGCTGATCTTCATCCGGGAATCCTTCGGCTACAAGGAGCCGCTCTTCCCGCAGGAAATGCTGGACAACTTCATGATGCAGAAGCTGGAAGCGCACCGCACAAAATAATTTGCGAAAAAACGCTTTTCATTTTTCACTTTTTTTGGTATACTATTCGGTGCACCCCGCAGATATGCAGGGGTCCTGCGGGCCAGTAGCTCAGTTGGTCAGAGCTGGCGGCTCATAACCGCCAGACCTTACCGTTTCTACCTTTTTCAAACAGCGTTTTTCCGTTGTTTTTTGGTTTGCGAGTGGCTTGAAAATCGGACTTGGGTGTTTTCTGGGTACGAAAGCCACTTTACAGATCTTTGAAACAACGTCATAAGGGCCAGTAGTTCAGTCGGTTAGAACTCCCCGCTCATAACGGGGTTATCGCGGGTTCAAGTCCTGCCTGGCCCACCAAAATAAGAAAAGTCCGAATCTACTTCTGATTGAAGATGGGTTTGGACTTTTCGTTTTCTTAGGGTAAAAAACAGAAGGAACGATAAATCGCTTATTGAAAATCGTGTTAAAGAATGGTACAATCCGTTATAGAGAGGAGGCAAGTTCAATGGGACAAGGAACTATAACAGATGACGAAGCCAGAAAGATGCTTGAGATGCTCAAAAGTCTTTTTGAAGACGAATTGAACTTTCCTCTACCCGGAAAGAAGCTGGAATTCGAAGCAGTTGGCGAAAACAAGCGGGATATGTTTGTTGTATCTATCTTTCGTGGAAAGATTCAATCCGCAAAGGTCAACATAGGAGCTAGGATAAAGGTCAATGGAGTAATGCTCCTAGAACTTCATCTTAATCCTACAAATGTACATCAGAATCCCGATGGCAGGAAAATTACTGGAAGCCACTGGCATATATATACGGAAGAGTATGGTCGTTCCATGGCCTATGAAGCCGAAGATATAAAGTCAGATAATTTTGTTGAGAACACCTTGGCATTTTTGAAACGTTTTAACGTTGTCAAAATGCCAACAATAAGTTATCAACTAGAGTTGTGTTAAAGAAAGGAGGAATAATCTTGGATATTCAAAAATTGATTAACGACTATACGCAATGGTTAAAAAGTGAAATTACATTTTCGAAGATTGGTGAATATTACGAGATTACTACTCCGTATTTAGATAATGCAAATGATTATTTGCAAATTTACGTTCGTCAAGATGGAAATGACATTCTCTTTTCGGACGATTCGGCAACTATCAGCAATTTGAAAGCTACGGGTTTTCAATTTACACCCAATCGAAAAAAACATCTTCAGCGCATTTTAGCACAATTCGGCGTTAATTGCGAAGGAGATGAGTTGACCGCAAAAGCTCCTATTCAGGAATTTGCAAAGAAAAAGCACCTGTTTATTCAAGCAATTTTGAGAGTCGATGATATGTTTGCGCTCTCAAAATCGAAAACAGTGTCATTGTTCACTGATGATATTCAGCAGTTCTTTGATTCGAGAGATATATTTTATTCGGACAATGTTCAATTTACTGGAACATCAGGTTTTACTCATAGCTATGATTTTCTGTTCCAAAGAACTAAAACACAGCCAGAGCGTCTCTGTCAGGCAGTGAACAATCCAAACAAATCCAGTGTTGGCAACATCTTGTTTGCGTGGAACGACACAAAGCTCGTCCGAAAAAATAATAGCCAGTTAATTGTAATTCTCAATGATCAAAACAATGTTTCCCGTGGAATCGAGGAAGCCTTTACGAACTATGATGTGAAGGTCGTTCCTTGGAGTCAGCGCAATGCCTCTGAGAATCTTGCATTGTTCGCTGCCGGCTAAACTATTTATATATAGCAGGACATTTCTAGCAATGGGAATGTCCTGCTGTTTTTATATGGCAAATGCAAGTGTTTGTGGTTGCGTTAAATGGTAACAGTAAGTGTCGAGTTTCGTAGGTGAAAATTTTCACCTACCGTTTCACCTACAAAGAGCCATTTTAGAGACAAAAAGACACCAAAAGTTACGTCAAAGTACACAAAGGCTTTTTTTCAGAATTATGAGATAGTCACAAGATTCCACAAGAAAAATGGGATTTCAAAATTAGCGACGTTCTCATAACCGCTTGGTCGCGGGTTCAAGTCCTGCCTGGCCCATCAAAAAAGCACGAGATTTTGTTCTCGTGCTTTTCTTTTTGCCCGGATAGCCAGATTCACTTGTACAGCTCTTTGCTCATCTGTTTCCGAATCTCATCACGTCGCCTGTCGTAGACCTGCGTATAGATTGCGAGGGTCGTACTGGGCTGTGCGTGTCCGGCTTCTGCGGCTACCGTTGCCACACCGATGTTGGGATTGGACAGCAGGATGCTGACGAAGGTGTGCCGGAACATATGCGGGTGAATCTTTTCGATGCCTGCTTTTTTCCCGACCCGGCGCACCAGTGCTGATAGCTGTCGGGGTTGATGGGAAAGCCGTAGTCGTTGCAGATCACAAAGTCATTCCCACGCAAATCCAGAAGCGACTGTGCGTACTTAGCACCTTTCTTTTCCAAATTTTTCTGCCAGCTTGCACCCATCAGCTTTTTTCTGGACTTCCACTGTTCGTGATAGTCCTTCAAAAAGGCCATGAACTCCGGGGCAACATCCACATCACGGATGTTGCTTTCTTTCGTTGTGGTAAGCTGATAGCCATAATTAGGGAAAACCAACAAAGATTTTGACACATGGATTGTTCCATCACGGAAATTTACATCTTTCCATGTAAGACCAGCCAGTTCTCCACGCCGGACACCAGTGTTCAGCAGGCTCAAAACGATTGCCTTTTCCAGCATGGAGCACTCTTTCAAAGCCGCTTGTAATGCTTCTACTTCATCACTATGTAAGCAGTCCACAGATTTTCCTTTTCGCCCAGATGCTTTTATACTGTTCTTGTTGTAGTTGCTTTTTCACAACCTCAGCTTACAACAAAAAATGAGATAGGCAACCCCTTTTGGGAAAGTCTATCTCATTTTTTCGTGGGGGCTATTTTGCAACAGCATCTATGATTTATCCCCGTGCATCCTGCCGGGTGGTGCTGAAATAGGCCTTGGGGGTCATGCCGTACTCCTTTTTGAAGGCGCGGAAAAAGTGGTTGTAGCCCCCAAAGCCGCTTGTTTTGTAGACCTCGGTGATGGGCAGCCCCTGCTCGATCAGGGTGCAGCAGCGGTCCAGCCGGGCTTTTACGATGTAGCGGTGCACCGTCTGCCCGGTCTGCCGCTTGAACTCCCGGGCGATATGCTCCCGGGAAACAAAAAATTCCTTTTCCAGCCGTTCCAGTGTCAGCTCCTCGGTGAGGTGGGCCTGGATAAAAAGGAACACCTCGTCCAGCATCAGGTGATGGCGGCTGACCGCAGCGGTATGGAACTCGGCATGGATGCAGGCGCGCAGCGCCAGCACAACAAACATCTGCAGGATGCCGTGTTCAAAGACGGCTGCGCCAAACTGCGTTTTTTCCTGCGGCAGAACGATCATTTTACGGGCGAGATTTTTGAGCAGCATATAGATCTGGCTGTCCGGGCGGACGGCTACCTGATGGAACGGCACCACGTTGAAGCTCTTTTCCAGGTCGGTGTCCGCATCCGATAAAAGCGCCAGCGCCTCCGGGGAGAGCTGTACCCGGATAAGCTCCAGCGGGCCGTATGCACCGGGGTATTCCAGCCTGCCGCCCCGCCCGGGCTTGAAGATGATCAGGTTCTGCTGCTGCGCGGGCAGTACAGCATCGGGACAGCGGAAGATGCCATTGCCGCGCATGACGAGAAACAGGTCATAATAAGCACCCGAAAAGTATTCCCGGACGGCGCTTTCGTTAAAAACATAACGTGTTGCTGTATAATTCACCAAAAATCCTCCTTGAAAACTGTCATGCGTAACAGTTTGTTGTACACAACAGAGCAGTACAACTGTTATAATTGCATAATACATCAATTTAAGATAGTTTTCAATCATTTTTTGGATATGTATTGATGGAAAATTAACGTATAATGCAGACAGAGAGAAGAGACTTGCGAAAAAAGTCTCGTGGTGTCATTCGTTTTTTAAAAGGAGGATAAAAACTCAATGGACCAGAAAAAGACCGTCCGACCCTTCTCCATGAAGGACAAGATCGGCTA
>ERZ1026776.286-NODE-286-length-36877-cov-141.582396_pt1 | contig 36877 bp, 33 predicted proteins | sample MGYA00380125_ERZ1026776 | MGnify/ENA primary metagenome ERZ1026776 (study PRJEB33269, sample SAMEA4719761) | human gut metagenome | biome: human-associated habitat; feature: organic feature; material: feces | place: Cameroon | collected 2013-10 ...
TCCTTGTTCTGGTAGTCACCATCTGCTCCTCGCTTCTGCAAGGAGTCGATGAGCCGTTGCGTCACACCATCCGACTTGATACTCACGAAATCGTATGTTGCCAATCTTCCCTTGCTGATAAACTCAGGAACACCCCATGACTGCACCAATATGTCAAACAGGTCTGTGAATCCCTTACCATTCAATCGGCAAGGTGTAGCCGTCAGTCCCAGAAACTTAGCTTTCGGGAATCTCTCCCACATTTCCTTATAGGTCTTGGCGAGGGCATGGTGCGCCTCGTCAATCACTATCATTCCCGGTTCTTCCTCTATCTCGTCGTAGTGTCTCATCAGCCACTGAATGGACATCGCCTTGACGGATGACAATAGGGAAGAGGTATTTGATGCGGAATAGGAATGGAACTTTCTTACGGTTTCGTCTATCTGCGAAACAAGTTCTCTTCTATGGGCAACAATCCATACTTTCTCTTTTGGATTAGTGCTCACGAAAGAGTCTATAACTGCTGTTAACAGGTACGTCTTACCTGTTCCCGTCGGCATTTGTGCCATCACGGACCGATGAAGGCGCAACGCCTTCTCAATCCGTGATTTCATATCTACTTGGTAATCAAATAGCTTGATTTCCTTCATAAAACTCACCAAATAGCAAATGTTATTTGTTTATAGTTAGAATGAAATATTGAAAACATAGCGAAAAGCTCTCTATTCATCAATAGAATTTTTAATTGGAATGGCAGAATAAGAGTTATGGCTAACCTTATGATTATAACGTATTTCAGGTTCTTCTATAGTATCTGGCAACCTACCTATGATAGAGCGGTGTTCTTCCATTTGAATGTAAAGATATGATTTTTTCATCTCTAAAAGTTTATCAACAACATCTTTACGCAAAAAGAAAAACATACTGTCGTCACATATAAAACTGCTAGACACATCTTCATTGGCGAAAGTATATGCCAGTCTATCCATATCAAATGTCAGTTCTAACATTTGACATATTTCAGAAGAGAGGCAAACAAAACTTTTGTATTTGAACCTTTTTGTAGTCCATTCAGAGAAACTGTATTTAACAAGAATACTAACATTATCTTCTGTATGTTTCGTCTGTGTATTTATTAGTTCACGCCATGATAATTCCTCTAAAAAGGCATGGTCATATTCCCTGGTGAATTCTGCAAATTCTAAATCAACTTCATCAGGGGATATATCTTTTTGTACAAGAAAAGAATTCCATTCCAAATATATATTTGCATGTTTTTCACTCATCATCTGGTAACAAGTTCCATAAAGCAAAATCCAGTCACCATCTCTATTTGGAAGTTTTGTCATAATTAGGCTGGCTTGCCAGTCTGACACATTTGCTTTAATCCAGTTTCCAAAATCTTCATTTTTTTGAGGCAATAAAAAAACAGTGAATAGGTTTCTCTTTTGCAGTACAATTGGAAATGACGGATCTATTCTTACGAGAGGTGTACGAAAGGTACCAACATACTCATTTTCAAGTTTGCCATTCAGCAATAACCAACCATAAAGCTCATACAATGCAGCCTGCCCATATTTAAATGCATATTTATCTTTGAGTTGTCTACGGTAACTAACTTTTTCGTATTCTTCGTTTTGTAACATTGAACAAACATCTTGGTCATAGCCTAAACACTCTGCCATATTTTGCAACATACCATAAATCTGGCTAGAAGTATAATATGTCTTATGGCAATAATCTGGTATAAAGAGTGGTCTTATATGAAATTTTTCGTAATCATAATCAAAAACAGAAAACAACGCCCACTCTTTTTCTATTTTATCTGACCATTTCATATCTGCGTACTTATAGAGCAATTCTCTATTTTGCAATTGACGGAAAGTTACTTCAGCATAGCTATAAAGCGTCTCCAAATCATCCAATAGTACAACATTGGTAGTGGTATGATTCTGTAAATATATTTCCAATATGTCGATACACTTCTTTAATGTTTTCCAATCTTTTGAGTGCAGCCCTAAGCCTGCAATAACAGATATAACAGCCTCACGGACAAATGGGTCACTTGTATTTAGCAATAATGAGCAAATGCGCAAACCCTCATCATTATTCTTCTTTATTATCAAAAATGCTTGTTTGCAAAAATTCTCTCTATATTCCATATCAGTGATGCCGCACATAAGCAATGCAAATGCCAGCAAATCAGCATTTTTGAATTTATTTGAAACATATCTGTCATGCAATATGGAATATGCTTCTTGCATAACATCATAAGTTGCATACTTGCTGTTCCAATATTGGTCCAATATGCTTCCACTCTGTTTCGTAAAAAATGGAAGAAATGAAGAAATATAACCTATATTATAAGTAGACACCTTTTCATACAAAGCATTAAATATATGTTCTATTATTTTTGTCGTACACTCTGTTTCTGTTAAAATAGTGACAAACGATTTTCGTCCATTATCAGAAGTGAGAAATATATCCAAATTATCTATAGCTGCATTTATAACCTCTGGATTTGGCATAATTTCGAACCATTCTTTGTGATAATGTATAGGTACTAGGTAGAAAAGACTTTTTATTATATCTTCTGCCAATGTATGACGTTTGTCTCCAAAGAACTTACCTTTATTACTATCAATAAACGACTTGAAATCTTCCTCCTCACCACACCTATGCAGTATACTTTTTGCTATGTGAAAACCTGCAACCATATCATAAGTGTACTGTACTTGTTCTTCACCATTGTTTTTTTCAAAAGTAAAGCACAAACCTTCGTTTATTAGATCGTAGACTTTGTCATCAAATATTTTTGCAAATTGATTATAAAAATTCAAATAGCGAGTATCATTTTCAAAAAGAAAATAAGATGCCCTATGGAGATTTTCTTCTAATTTATGCTTTGCCAGTTTGTCTATTTTACCTTTATGCATGGATATATTTGATAATAGTTGATTACTATAATCATCCATACACGAAACTAAAGAATAGTTGTTGACTACGATATTACTTCTATTTCTGTTCGTAATACAGAAGATTTTAAGCAACAATGGATTTTCAAAAGCTCCAAAATCTTCAACTGTAGCATTTCGTATTTCATATTTACTGAAATATTTATCCACGGTTACTTCCAAATCCTCCTTTACCAACCCATTTAGTAATATATGGTTATCTACCTCTGTATAATTATCCACTCCATATATAGCTTGTAAGTAATCGGCCTTATCACGGCACGTTGTTACAAGAAGCAAGTGAGAATGCTTATCCAATAGAACTTTTAATGCTGGTAGCTCTTCCTTCCATCTTTCTTCGTTTGGCGCAGTTTCATTTAAACCATCAATTATAATAGGCAACTTACAATGATGAACTTTGGCCAAGAAATCCAAACAGTCAAGCATATCGGAAAATGACATACTACCATTAAGGCCTAATCTTTCTAATACGAGAGATTGGAAACTATAACAATGTCTGAAAGAGCTTCCCATAAAAAACAAGACTGGCTTATTTCTTTTCAGCATATTATCTGTCAGAGAACACGCTAAATGAGTCTTTCCATACCCTGGTTTTGCAAAAACCTGAAAATATTTTCTACTTAACAATAGGAGGAAAGAAGACAGGTTTTCTTTAGAGAAATCGTCATCTTTAGTCAAAACGCTCTCTAAAGCTCTCGCTCTTCGTGCCAATTCTGTCAGATAGTCATTCAATCCTCCATATTCATCATGTCCCTGAGAATATATTTGTTGGAATTCTTCATTAACTATTTGAACACGAATTTGTCTGTTATTACAATATTCGTCTATCAGAGAAAGTAACTCTTCTGCTTTAGATACGATGTTGTCCCTATTATAATATAGGGAGTATATCTTATCTATTAGCTGATAACGAAGTTCAAAATCTTCTTGGTAATAATTAATAAATCGGTTTGATAATTTACTGTATCCCCAATCATAAGTATTTAAAATAGGCATCTTCCTATCATTATCAGCATGCTTTTTCAGTCGAAAAATAAAACCATTGATTTTTTGACTGGCAACATTCTCGTCAACAACACTTAACAGGGAACTTTCAAAATCACTAGCCGTATGAAGTTCCACATCATATTTACGTTTGAGTACTTCCAACGTAGTGCGTGAAATTTCAAAGAGTTTATTTAGTCCAATAAACTCCTCGCCAAAATAGTATTTGAATATTCCATTAAATAGGGATGAATCCTTTAAGTAAAAGTCTTCAAATATCTCTCTATGCCAGCTTGCAAAATCACAAGAGCTATTGATTGTTCTCAAATCGGCAACCAATTTATCCCACTCTTTTTGGACAAAACTGCCTGGTGTACAAACTATCCATAGTTTTAAATTGGGACGATATGACATTGAAACTTCAAAACCCTTTCGAAGTTCTTTTTTGTGATCTGCATCCAAAGGAGAATTGCTATCATCTTTTGCTCCTCTCCAATACTTAGCTTGCCATCCTAAGACATCACCTTGATTATAGGTTTTACCTCCAAAAGTTAAGGACTTCTTTAGTTCAATATAAAACTCAGAACCTGGTGTATTATAGAAATACTCAATTTTTCCATAATCTTCAAACATACAAGAAGCAACATGAAAACAAAAGTGCTCAAACTCCAATCTCTCATCTCCATGGTTTTTCAAAAATGCCCAATTTATAATTTCACTCATGACAAATCGTTATTTGTGGGTAATAGGGACAGTTCCCATGACATAAACTTTTATGCATACAGTCCACAGAGCAGTTAGATTTCCACTTGGTTCGATAGGAGTTAAACTTATGGTTCCAAATATCATAGAAAGCAAAATCTTTCAAGCTATAAGAATCCTTTCCTGCACTGAAGGAACATGGAGATACATTCATTTTATGGTCTATGTAAACTGAAAAGAAAGCACCTTCACATGTATCGATAAATGAAGGATTTATATGTGAAAATTTTAACAACATTGGTACAAAGCAAGCATCAAAGCCAAAACGAGGTCTAACAATAGACGTTTCGTCAACAAGAGACAAGAACGCACGAAAAGACTTGCTATCTTGAATAACATCTTTAGCATTTGCTCTACCAGCAGGTTTATAAGTCAAAAAAACAATGGCATTTATACCATTTAGCATCTCATTATAACATCCTCGCAGAATCTTACACGCTTCTTCTAAATTATTCTTAGACAACACATAATGGATATTTGTCTTGATTCCTGAATCTATTAGAAAAGCAAGTTTCTTCTTTTCTAAATCAGCCATAGAGCTTACTGACAAAGCCACAGCGCCTATTTTCCCAGATAAGCTACCGCAAATCTTAGGAGTTAATTGCATTCCATTGGTCGTAAAGTTGGGAACTATTGAGCGTTGACAAGTTTCCACTATAATTTCTAGGAAATTTGGATGTTCAAGCGGTTCCCCACCACCTAAGGCAACTTGAAATACATTGCCATATTGAGGATGATTCATAGAGTCTAATATGCGGCAATAATCCTCTACACTAAGAAATTCATTATTAATGCAACTATCTTTATAACAAAACGAACACCCCTTTGAACAATGATTGGATATAGATATATCTGCCAATTCTGGTACAGGGGCCCATGTCGGATTATCCTTTATTGTAGTTCCCCATCGCATCGTCATACCTGTTGTCGGGTCTGCTATAAAATGATAGTCAGCAATATGTCTTTCTAACATAATTAATACTGTTCTACTTGAGTTGCTCCAAAGCCATTCAATAAATCACTTATCTTCCTATTAAGTATAAGTTCTCCTTTTATATAGGCAAAAAGATTAGCCTCGTTCATCTTCAAAGGATCTGTATTGTCACCATTCATTTCCAAAGTTTCTTTTGAAATAGAACTTCCATCATCGGTATTAAACTGCATTAAGCAAGAATAAATCTCATGCTCGTGAAGATAACTTACCGTTCCGTTTTCTAAAAGATAATTCTTCAATGCTTCTGCGATGCGAATGGTACCCTTCATGTTTTTAAATTCTCTGAAGTTATCCAAAAAGCAATTCACTATATTTAAATTCATTGTCACTATATAGCTTACAGAACTACTATTTGTAACAAAATCTGTACGTATTTTCATTATTAATTCCTTATCATTTAATATTATTGTTAACTTTACTCCAGTCTTTATTCATTAATTCCTCGATGATGCTATGAATCTTCAAGGCATATTTCGTTCTAGGGTGATTACCATACTGTGTTCCTCTCAGAATACCTTCATAGAAGATGGTTACGATGATTTCAGTCTGTTTTCTGTACCTTATATATTCCTGTTCATCATATTCCTTATTGTGCCAATAGTAGGAACATGCCCAATAGCGCTTATGGTTATCCAGCATTTCGGATGCCAGGAAACCATACTTGACGAGTGTTGCCTTTTTGGTCTTCATCAGTTCATTCATCTTTTTGTGGAACACCAGAAAGGCATTGAACGACATTCCTTCCATGATGGCTTTCCATTCTTCACTCTTTTTCTTGACAAGAGCTTGGTCTGTCTCTACTTTTGCCGTGACCTCATCCTCTTGCTTCATTCGTTCTTCCAGATAGGTGGTATCCCATTTTCTCCATATCAGTTTCTTGATATACCCATCCAGTTCCATGGCAAACTTACCTTCTTCAGTCTCCTTGACATGGTATTTCTCTTCCAACAACGGTGTACGCATCTTCGACGTGATCTGATATACAGTTGTTGTAATCCGCAGTCGCTCAGTACCGGCATCTTCTCCTGCTATCACCTTATCACCTAAGATAGAAACGGTTTTCTCCAGTTCTTCTAACTTTTCGTCAGTAAAGAAACCATATTCCTTCAACTTACTCATCATGCCATATATTTCAAAATACAAGGCATTACAGAATATGACAAAGTCCATGTCTTTCAGCGTTTTCGTGAAGAAAAATAAATAAGTACTAACTGGGTACATCTCCATATTCTGTGGCATTTCTATTTCCTCAGGCAGCTCCACTCCCGAAGCCTTACCGTCTTCTCTCGCTGTCGATATTATCTCACCAGTCTCTGGATTTCTGGCATCCAGATAATTGCCGAAGTCAAAGCCCTTGTCTATCTCGTCGATACCTGTCAACTCCTTCAGCAATATCTTCGGCTGCTTGGCATCGCTCTTCATGATTTCCTTGAACACATCCACGCTTGCCATGCACAGATTACCTACGGCAGAGGCAAACGCCACGTTCATCAGCAGATTGCCATGCAACAGGTCATCAAACTTTTCTCCATAGATGCGCATGGAGATATACCATTCCTTGGGATTGCCCTCAAAGCCGATGGTGGAGATATGAATGTCCTCAGCCGTATCGGTATGCTGTCCATACAGACTGCTGATGACAGGATATTTCTTCCGGAAATGTTTTTTGATAATCTGTTCGTAGCGGTCATAACCGTTCTCTGCAAAGTCCAATACATGCGCCCATCTGCAGCATGCCATGATATATCCGTCATGGTTCAAGAAATTCATGTTGAAGTACTGGTGTTCGTTGATTCTCACCGTCACCTCCAACTGCTTATGGGTTTTCTTATTGAACGCAAACGTGCCTTCAGACGGAAAATCCAAAGGCACACTGGTTGTGAACACTGGTAATATTATTGGTGCTTCTCTCATTGTCTCTGTTTCATTATTGGTGTAGTTGATAATTTACAGGAGTGCTTTCTCCATGTCATTTGGCTCACGAGTCACAGCCATCGGCTCTCCCTCAAATGGTGTTTCAGGCATCAAGTCCATCAACTTCTTCTTCATGCCTCGATGATTGGGGTATTGTCCTGCTGTCTCTTTGATATAGCGGCACACTTCCTGGCGTTTTTCCTCGTGGTTCCATATCTTGACAGCTTCTACTAGGGCTTGATAGCTGTCAAATATCAGTTTGCCGATACGTCTTTTGTATTCGCCTACCAGTTCTTGTATGTCATCACGATTGATGAGCAGAGGTATATGTTTGCACAGCGTCATGGCGATGGCATACGCTGCATCGGGTCTGTTCTTCTCCAATATCTGTGGAATGGATTTCTTATGCCAACGTTCCAGCAGACGCAGCAGAGCCGTGAAGTCATCATTGTCCCTTGGCTCAAAGCTTACTTCCTGCATTAGATATTTAGAGTATTCCTCTTCATAGTCCACGCTCAACCCTTTTGGAATATAGTTGATTCTCGGTCGCTCCATCTTGGCGCGATACCGTTGCTTCTCCATGGACCGTTTTCTCTGCTCGTCCCATTTGATGCGCAACAGCTTTTCTTCCCTTATCTGGAGTTCTATCTCCCTGAACTCAGAGGTAGTCATCACCTCTTTCTTCAGATGCTTCTTGATGACTTTTGTCAGATAGCGTCGCCATGCCTCCTTGTTCTCTTCGGTAACAAATGGCGGACATTGCTCTCCGTAGAAGGTGTGCCAGGTAAATGGCTCGAAGTCGAGGTGCCAGAGGAAGGATTTGTGTTGATTGTTGTTATTATCCATTGAGTATATCTTTGTGTAATTTTCCTAAAGCACGATGATGATTGTCCATAAAGTCTGTTTCAAAGATGTCTGCCTTTATATGTTGGATAGCTGCATTTGCCGCAAGATTTGTCATTTTAGTCTGATTTCTTCCGACATTACAAATAATTCGTGCCATTTCCTTAATTTTAGTTGGCGTGTACTGTCTTTTCAAATCTTCCAGTCTAAGAGCTTCACATTTATGAAAGTTATAGCGTTCTCTTAAAAAGAAAAAGTCTATTTCTTTCTCATAATCAGAATCCTTGCTGGTGTCAATATCAAGTTCATAATCGTCTTGATGCTTCAAAAAACCAACGTTCTTCACGACTCCAGAAGCAGGTTTCACCCAAAAATGTACTTTGTTGTCAAAATCATATTGGTCAGATGTAGGACTTAACTTTATCCTTTGAGCAAGGTTTACAGCCATTTTCCTTTGACCTTTTATGTGTGGTCCGTTACAAGTTGGACATGATGGAACAAAATTATATAGGCTTAAAGCTACAATGGGGCAACTTCCCTTATCAAGCACGTGGTCTAAATCAAATTGAGTTCTTCTGCCTCCATTGTATACGAAATAGTTGATATATGACATATCACAGTAATAGCATATATGAAGGTTAAATCCATTTTTCTTATCAGTAAAGAAACCCACAAATGCGTCTCTCATTGCACTGTATTTTATCCCTTTGCTGTTTGTTGCTTTTGCCTCATAGCTGAATAAGACTTTTAAGTCATCATGCAACTCCACTCCTTTTTTGATACCTAAGGCAGTGTATTTCTCGTAAATGTTTACCAACTTATCAAAAGGAAGAATCATGATTTCCTTCATTTGAGTGGGAAGAAGTTTTTTGAATGACGCTTCAATTTCATACAGTTTTTTACGTAGCCTTGTCCACTCTTTTTGTCTGTCAGCTTCATTGTCAAGTAAGGCAACAAAACTTTGTTCCAACATTTGTTGGTGTTTTGCATCCCCATAGTCCATCTTTATCATTGTCTATTCCTCCTATTCCTATATTCCTCAAGCACCCTCATAACTCTCGACAAAGATGTATGTAGATAATCATCACCGACAATGCTTGCAACGTAAGAATATCTTTGCCAATCTTCATCACTAATTTCAATTGGCTCATTCTCTGCAAGACTATTATAAGTACGGAATATTTCTTCCACCTGTTCTTGTGCAATCTTACCCATAGAATACTCCATAAAGAAGTTTTGACCTAACATCTCTTGGATATTGGCACAGAAAGTTTCACCAACGACTTCCTCATTTGTCTTTGATAAAGCAAGTACATTACTTTTGGGCAAATCACTCAAAACGAAAGGCGAATGAGTAACCAACAAAATATTTATTCCTTCAATGTGCTCAATATGAATATTTTTTAATGCTTCAACTATGAGATAAAGGAAACGACGTTGAAGGTCTGGATGAAAATACAATTCAATCTCATCAAATATAACGTTGATGTATTTGTATTTCAATAATGGTAGCTTCGCCACTACATCGACATTATTATAATGTACTGAGTTTATATTTACTACATGATAAACAAAATTGCTAATGATGTACGCTATTTGTCGTTCTCCAGAACTTAAACTCCAAAAAGGAATAATATTCTGTTCATTGTAGTTTCCATGCTCATCAATGTTTTCACGCTTTACAATTTGGAATTCAATGTCAAAGATGGGAGGAGGCAAGAAATCTGCCATTTCTCTATGTGCCAACACACCGAGTTGATTGTATTCGTTCATACATCTTTCTCCTTCTGTTTGAATATCCTTCAGCTTATATACTTGCGCACCGTCATTATACATGCCTGTTTCCAAATACATGATTGTACGTCGCAATTTTACTGTAACATGAGAATAGTCATACAGCAGCTCATCTATGTGTCGATGCAGCAAGTCTAAGCTGCAATTTTCTTTTCTAAGGTTGCTTAGTATTTTATTATATTTTTTGTAGGTTAAACCGATTTTTAGAATTTTATAGACAACATATCTGCAAGCCAACTGATGTTTGGCACCTGTAGTATCTATCTCCTCCATGCTTTTCAAGTAATTGATAATCTCATGCTTGTTCCTTTCGTAATTTGCGTATAAACGGCTACGTTTCCCAAACATTCCTCGGTCAACCATCCAATCTCTTGTCCAAACATAATCTTCATTGCGTATTTCATTCAATGCTAAACCGACAACAACATGGTCTTTATTGATGATTCTGAACGGATAATAATTGGGATTCTCGTTGTTGTCATCTTTATAGAAGAGCATAGAGAGTAATCTTTCCTTTGCGAGTCTATTCTCTTTTGGAGCGTTGATGATACCATTCTCTCGCATAGGATTTAACACCAATGGCATTTGATAGCCATCGTTTTTATGAAACAGTCCTGTCAACCAACATCGCAAATATGGATATTTCTGATAATCTTGTTTCGGACGAATCTTCTTTATACGCCTTTCATCTGTAAATTCCTCCCAATAATCACCTGGATTATAGGCATAGAGGGAATAATTACAGACTATCGTATAGAAAAGCTCCGCCAGCCTCTTCATACTTTGTGTTTTACGAGGTAATAGATTTTTGATTTCATCATTTCGTGCATCGAGCAATGTCTCCGTATTACAAGAGCGATATTCCATCATACCTTGTACTGCATTATTGCCATTAGAAATTCTGTAGCGTACTAGCTGAATCTTTCTCCCTTCAACGTCTATTCTCTTCAGTTTATCACCTTGCAGAAATATAATACTTCCATATACATATTCTATATAATGCACATGTTCTGCGGCAGCATATTGAGGACTTTCTCCAAGAAAAGCGGTAGCTACATTGTTTAGCAATCTTACCATCATGTCAAGTATAGAACTTTTGCCACTTCCGTTTTCACCAACAATGGCACTTATGCTTACGCTAATACTGTTTGAGTCATACAGCATCGTATCATCATAGAAATCATTGGGTATAATGATTTTTCGTCCATCTTCTGAAATGACAGCCTTATTATAGAAGGTGTACCATCTGTTATCTTTCGATAAAGAACGTTGCATACGGCATGTATGGTGCTGTTCTCCTCCAACAGGATTTGCAGGTTGCAAACATCTGAAGGCTAAAATTCTAAAAGTTGATTTTGGCATGTGCTAATTATATATGGTTAATCCTCAATATTCCATTCTGTTGTTGTCATATTGCCCAAGTCAAAACCACCTAATTTTTCAACAGAATTAGCGTCTCTAAATCGTTCCATTCCATTCAAATACAGATTCAATATCATCAGCACGTCACTGTTTGTTGGCAACACATCAAGGTCAAATGCCACAAAATCATCCTCTGGCTTGAATTCTCCTATCAAGTCATTGATTTGAGCTAATACCTTGTTGATTACCTTCAACTTGAACTCATTTACGGTTTCATTGGGCTTCTTTGCAGAAAGCAGTGCTATGTCTCCTTTCATTGAAGAGAGCTTTGAATAAAGCTCACTATATTTCTCTACATCTTTTCTTTGCATTATTTTGTCAATCTATCTAAATATAAACTCAACATCATCAAAACGTCGCTGTTGGTTGGCAACTCTTCATCGCTGAACAAATCAAAATTTTTATAAGGTTTATCCTCACCAAGAACGGCATTGGCATCAGTTAATGTTTGGTTAACATACTTCACTTTAAACCCATTTACCACATCATTAGGTTTCTTGCCTGAAAGAGCTTGAAACTCATATTTTAATGTTCTTACTTGATCTAATACTTTCTTTGTTTCCATTGTCGTATAATATTTTAAGTTGGACATTTTCTCATAAACTCACAATATTTCTTTTTGATGACCTCATAAGGCATACGTTGTTTGTTCTCAAATATGTCTGTCATCATTTGTAGGTCTGTATCATCAAGAACAATGATGCATTTTCTTTGACCAGACCAAATATCAATCAAATGCTTCTGTATATTCCTTGGAGGTTTGTGCCGTGTGACAAAGACACCAAACTTTCCCAAGTTATCATTCAAATATCTGTTCAATTGGTTCACATTATCTCGATTCAATGAATCAACATTCTTCAATTCAAAAACGATTTGTTTTGAACCATAGGTGTCAAATAGTTCCTTGAAAAAGAGAATAGATTGATTGTTGTAAAACACCAAGTCTCTAATTTGAGTACCTGAATCTGTTCGACTTTGCCCCTGTGCAAAGTCTAAATGAGGATATAGCAAAGATGCCAATAGTTGAACCACATACTCTTCATATTTCTTGTCTGCATTGTTTTCCTTTCCTGTTGGCAGTTTGCTTATCTCTCGCATTTTTCGTTTTGCCGAGGTCAGTGGCAGTTGCATAAACAGCGGATCATTATGGCAATCCACAAAAGAACGTTCTTTCGCTTCAACATATCCTCTTACGAAATCATAATTATTCCTGTTGTAATCAATGATTTTTATTCTATCCTTGAAGAATAATCCCTTATCTACGTTCTCAGAATAATAGTTTGAGAAGTAATCGTCCATTCCTATCCATGATGAAAAACGTAACCATCGTTTGGGAACAAGTAGAATGGGTTGCTTCGTGTTGGGATTAACAGGAAGAAATACCGTTTCTGCTTTCAGCGTATGTGACTTTGAATCATAAACAGACTCTATGGTGACTTGTTCCATTGGAATTTTGCATTCTTCACATCGCTGTTTTGTGTAATCAATTAGGAAAGAAGAAATAAGGTTGCAAGCTATATCGCTGATTCTGTCTTTTGCTATTTGACCGACTAACAGTTGTACTTCTTCAATGTGAGTAAACCCATTGGTTTTCAGTTGGGGAATATCGCCAAATAGTTTCAAAATATCATTGGCTACTTTTTCTCCGATGCGATTTCCTTTCCTCGTTTTTGAAGTGCCAAGTCCTACGGCTTCGCATTCTGAAAGCCCAATTAGCAATTCTGTTGCTTCTTTCTCTTTTCCATGATTGACCATATATCCCAATTGATTGAAATTCTGTATGATGGAATCGTGTAATCCATTATCCATCTGGGATGGAGATTTCCACAACAGAAAAGGATCCACATACAATGGAATATCTTCATCCAAGAATGGTATCGCAAAATCCACCTTGTCTTGAAGAAGTAAAATTCCATGATAATCGTTCAATCTTGGTCTAACTATACTTTCCATATAATCATACATCATAAAAGGGCTACTAAGCTCCATCCCCGAAAAGTAGCTCATTAAAAAAGGGGAGAGGGAGCCGTTCGCCCATATATTCTTATCTTATTCTATGCATCCTCTTCCATATAGCAAACCAAGTTCTGAATAGTGGTTCGCTCAATGCCTCGGTAGGATAATGCATTACGAAGCGCAAGTTTCGTAAATTCATTCTGAGGTAGCGATGTATCTTGCCCTCGCCCTCCTTACTTCCAAGGCGAGTGTCGTATTGTCCAAAGTTTCCACCTTGCATGATTTCATCCAACAAGAATTTGCCTTCTTTCTCGTTCATAGGAGCTATCATTTGGGAAGTTGGCAGCCCGAATACCTCATGCAGCACATACATGATGCCACCAGCAAACTTCTTCATGCCGAAAGACTCTGTCATGTTCTGCACATACATTAGGACTTTCTCTTCATGTTCCCACGCTTTCAGAACATAGTAGTAATCAAGCAACTGCCTCAATCCAATACCCTCCGTAAACACATGGCGGTATAGATGGGAGAGAATATAGATGACATTAAAGTTTACTGTTGGCACGGTTATTTCACCATATCCATTAGGCAATGTCGCCACATTCGAGCATTGTAAGTCCATCACGTCCTCAAACCATCGCTGCATCCTGCAGTTATGTTTCGGATAAAACATATACGATGGAGTGAAATGCACTTCTATCGCTGTCTTCATCACTGGAAAATCCACATGATGATAGCGCATCACTTGATTCGGGCACACCTTATTTATATATTGCATGATACGCTTCCTGCCACTTCCAAGATATATGTCTATATCCCCAGGGGTGCGTATATATGGGTCGGGATAGAGCAAGGCATTACCTTGACCTTTCAATACACAACAGCGAAATCCATCTTGCATGAATTTCTTACAGACCTTTGCTGAATCCATAAACAGTCGGATATTCTGCTGCCGTATCTTCTGCGCCATCCCCATCCATTGCATCAGCAAGTCTGAATCTGGCGCAAGTTCTTTCGGCAACTGCTTGATGCCATGGAACAACACACCAACCAAGGCTTGCTTCTTGGCTATGGAATATTGCTCATTCCAATTCGAATTCTTGATAGATGGAGATATTTCAGCCTTAGAACCTATGCAAAACTGTAAAAAATCAAAAAATATTATTTGTTGTGAATTCATTGATGTAACTTTGCATCCATGAAGCAATTCTTGAAAGTTTTAGCATCCTATATTGTAGCTATTGTCTTATTGCCAATAGCCATTTTATGCAATATCTTTCGCAAGAAGTAACAACGACTACTTCTTACGGAAAGGGGCTTTATATATTCCAAGCAACTGCTTGGCAAAGTAATAGAAGAATTGCATATCATCCACGAAGTAACGTTTGAACAATCGTTTCGGCTCCTTCATGCAGCGATACAGCCACTCCATACCTATCTTCTGCCAAATTTTAGGCGCACGCTTCAGAGTGCCAGCCTCAAAGTCGATTGTAGCACCAAGAGCCATGAACACCTTTATCCCAGGCATCCTGTCACGATACTTCATTATCCACTTCTCCTGCTTAGGAGCACCCACACCAACGAGTAGCACATTCGCCCCACTTTCATTCACGATTTTTACCAGCTCATCACATTCCTCCTCGTGCTTCTCAAAACCAAAGGAAGGAGAATGCGCACCTACCACTATTTTTCTTCCTACCTTCTCATTGATACGCTCCATAGCCTTGGCTGCTATACCCTCCTTGGCACCAAGCAGGAATATCTTGCAATCAGCATCATCCTTATGGTACATATAATAAGAGGTGAAGAAACTTGACCCAGGAATCGCTTCCTTGATAGGAGTCTTCAACAACTTGCCAAATAGGTAGAGAATCTTGCTGTCGCACACCACCCATTCCGACTTCTGGTACACATCATAAAACTCCTTGTCCTTCTGAAGCTTAATCAGATGGTCAAGATTGGGAGTCACAAGAACACCCTCTTTCAGGTTCTCCAAGAGTTCCTGGCGAGTAATGTTCTGAATATCTATATTTAATATTTTTATTGTTTCCATTGTATATACTTTAAATCATGCGTTTTTAATCAAATTGAATATCAACCATAAAATGTTCATTCAGTTTATTTGTCAAATAATTAGCTGCAGCTTTTGCTCCGACTTCCAACAAATCAACGTTCATGGATTTGCACGATGACATTTGCCCCAAATAATATTTTCCGTCAGAATACGATTTTGCCTTTCCTTCTTCTCTTAGAACTTCCACAACTTCACTATACCCATCGACTATTACGTTAACAAACCCCCAATAGCCTTTGTTCTCATCGAAATTAGGATTATTCGTGAGATATTGCTTGATTGCATCATTTGCAATTTTACAAGCATCATCGTAACATTTTAATATTTTAGAAGCTACATCTTGAGTAACATTGTATTTTTCAGGCAAGTGAATCTGTGAAAATGGAATTGACTCTATCTTTATGCTATCTGCAATATCCAATTTTGATATGGACTCCAAAGAAACAACCTTAGCTGATGCAATAGTCTGAATGTTATATTCCAATCCTGAATTTGTACTTTGAGAATCATATAAGGTTTTCATATAGTTGGTTATCTCCTTACATTCTTCATCTGTGGAAACAAGTATGTAAATCTCTGAAAAGAAAGAGGCATAATCTGCTGACAAGAAAAATGGAATACCAGGAACTCCTAACCTATCATAAGGCAAAGCCCATCTCCATTCTCTTTCCATCATCCAGTCGATATTCTTATCTGAAGAATTTGTCGTTAGATTTGTCGAAACATATCTATACTGTTCACCTAAAGGTAATAATTTTTCAGAAAGCATTCTTCCTTGAAAAACGCCTCTTTCATCACTATAAACTTCTTTAGGTTCAGAAGATAAACCGTAAATGGCAGGCCTTGCACCTGCTGCAAACAATTCATTCCTTTTGAAGGCTATTCCATAATCGCCTACATATTTGGACACTTCACCTCTTATCTTGGCATATTCAACCAAAGCATACAATGGCATTTCAGTAAAACAAACGGCGGAGACAGGGCCATATATTGTTGGTTTATCATTCCGAATAGCCCATCCACTATGAATGTAACCATCATGAAGTATTTTCTTTAGCACTTCAAAACCTGAAGCATTGTTTTCAATTTTACATTCATTGTCAATGTTATTATCCAATACATATTGCTCCTTGCCCATTGTGTCATAATAGTCACAATATCGAGGTTCCATTGTATACCCCTCGTAAGCAGCCAATTGTGTTAGCTCTAATAAATCCTCTCTACCAGTTCTTTGATGCACAAAATGTATTATCCATTCTGATAAATCTAAGCGATTTCGATATCTTGTAAAGTATGCCATATTTTTCTAATCGATAATAAGCCTTAGTGAAGAAGAAAAGACTCATACTATATTGTACAAGTTGTCATTTCCCAAATTCTTTTATCCTCTGCTCCTCCTTCAAGGAGCAAACAAGCAGTTGTCCATGCTTCTCTGCCACGATATAGTCATCCAAGCCTTGTACCACCACCTTGCTCTCATCGGCAGCATGTACCACACAATTCTTGCAGTCATAGAGTCGGATGTCCTTGCCTACTTTGGCATTGCCATCCTCATCTTGTGGCAGCAAAGTACGGAGACTGCCCCAACTACCAAGGTCGCTCCATCCAAATTCAGCCGATAAGGTATAGATTTCCTTCGTCTTTTCCATCACGGCATAGTCAATGCTAATCTTCTCGCAAGTTGGGAAGAGTTTACCAACTACCTCTTCCTCATTGTCGGTATAGAAGGAAGGAGCCATCTTGTCCATAATGTGAGCAAGATTAGGTTGGAAGGTACGGATTGCCTTGCTGATGGTCTCAATGTTCCATACGAAGACACCTGCATTCCAATAGTAGTTGCCAGCGGCAAGATATTGCTCGGCTGTCTCCAAGTTCGGTTTCTCCTTGAATGCTTCCACTTTGTATATTTCATCTACCGTGGTTGGCTCGGCAGCAGCGATATAGCCGTATCCTGTCTCTGGACGGCTTGGCTTGATACCGATGGTTACTATCGCCTCCTTGTCGGAAGTAAAGTTCAAAGCCTTGCTGATCACTCGCTGATATTCCGTAGTGTTGATGACGATGGCATCGGATGGTGTCACCACGATATTGGCATTCGGATGCTTCTGCTGTATCTTCCAACAGGCGTATGCGATGCAAGGTGCCGTGTTGCGAGCCTCTGGCTCTGCCAGAATGTTATCTACTGGCATGTCAGAGATTTGTTCCTTGACAATGCTGATATATTTCTCATTTGTCACCACCCACATGTTTTCCACTGGGCAAATAGGTTTCAGCCTATCTACTGTGAGCTGTATCAGCGAGCGTCCAACACCCATCACATCAATAAATTGTTTTGGGTAATCGGGAGTTGACATAGGCCAAAAGCGGCTTCCTATGCCGCCAGCCATGATTATTATCTGAATATTGTTGTACATAAACTTTATAGGAATTCTATTTCGTTATGAGGGTTTCAAACACTTTTCCCCACTCTCCATATATTTTCTCCACAGAATACTCCTTGCTTTTCTCTATTGCAGCTAAAGCCATTTGCTCACGCTTACTTTCATCCTTCATAATACCAGCAAGCATATTGGCAGACTCTTCTGCCTGATACCCATCTTTGTGATAAGGAATTACGATGCCATCCTTGCCGTCTGCGATAATGTCACCAACGGCAGAGTAACTGTTATACACGGCAGGAATAACGCCAAAGTTCATGCACTCGGCAAGAACCAAAGGGAAGCCTTCAAAATCTGAGGTTAGCAACAAAATGGAAGCACGCTTGTAATAAGGTACAGGCTTCTGGAAACCTTCAAAGGTGACATGCTTCAAGCCCAAAGCTTTCACATGATTTTCCAAGTTTTCCCTATCAGCACCATCCCCAACTATCGTGAGTCGCCAATCAGGGAACCGTTCTTCCAGATAGTTCCAAGTATCAATCACGCGATATACACGCTTCTGCACAAAGTCCAACCTGCCTACATAGATGATTTCCTTTTGTTTTTCATCAACCTTATACTTGAAACCTTCATTATCTACAGTGATAGGATTAGTCAAGACTTGGAGATGACTTACTTGTTTTAGTCCTGTAAAGCGTTTGAAGTCCTCAATGTAACTTGGGGACAAGACCAGAAACTTATCGCTCTTCCGATAATTGTAAGCCATACCACGGCTTGTAACCTTCGTGAAAGCCCACCGCATCGCAGTCAGAGCCATACGCTTGACAGGATTCTCACATCCCGTCAAGGTAATGTTGAGTTTCTGTATTCTGCCATTGAAACTTGGCGCATTGTGATAAACCGAGATGATTTTCACGTTCAATCCCTCAGCAGCCTTGCGGGCTGTCTTGATGGGAGTATATGGCAAGCCCCATTGGTTGATGATGATGTTAATCTTGTCATCCACCAAGATTTTCCTCAGCTTTGCCACATTTTCCTTACTCACGTTATAGTCGTTCTGTGCATATAGTTTGATGCGACTGTCAAACCTTTCTGCTATGGAATGCTTGCCGCCCAAGAAGGCGAAAACGCTAACCTGATGCCCCTCAGCCACAAACTTGTTGGCGAGCACTGCCGTCACCACCTCCAAGCCGCCCGTTTCGAGTTGCTTCAATAAAAAAAGAATATTCGGTTTGTTCATTTATAAAGCGAACCAATATCTATAAATTTGTTTGTAATCAATATCATGATTACGCTCCCTAAGTTTCTTGGCAGGATTACCGCCAACGATAGCCCAAGGTTCCACATCTTTGGTCACCACACTACCAGCCAGAACGATAGCCCCCTGACCAATGGTTACACCAGGCATCACCATTGCATTGGAGAAGATGAACACATCATCCTCTATATGCACAGGTGCTCCCTTCGTTGAAAACTTAGGGTCGTTCAAATCATGACCTAACGTATAAATCTTTGTGTTATGGGCGATACCGACATTATCTCCGATATAAATACCTCGACGGTTGTCGAGAAAACATCCAAAATTAACGACTGTGTTCTTGCCCACACTCATTTTACCTACATGGAAGAACTTGCATTTCCTGTGAATACAAGATTTACCCCCCCCGAATTGGATTCCAAACAATCGCAAATAGTAATTTCTGAGAGGGTTTGGAACTAATTGATAGGTAGTATTCAGAAATTCCACTAAAAGGAATTTACATTGTAAGAGAATGCGTTTCATGATTTTTACACACTTATTTGCTTAATATTTCAGAATAAATATTCTTAAAATTATTTATTTGGTTATCAATAGAGTATATTGATATTTTGTCCAATATATTTTTGTATGTTTGTTCAAATGATTTTGTATAAGCACTTTCTATTGCTTTCGCAAAAACATCCTCATCTTCAACATTACATATTTGACCACAGCCCAAGCATTTTATAATTTCTGGTATCCCGCCATTATTACTTCCTATTACATACAAACCATATTTAGCCGCTTCTATAACTACACGTCCAAATGGTTCTGCCCAAAGAGAAGGAACAAGCATTACATCTGATTTCTTATATACGTCAGACAATTCTTTGGGTGACAGCTTTCCCATTACTTTTATTCTACTATCAAGCAATGCACATCCTTTTATATACTCAGACAAGTTTCCTTCTCCACAAATAAACAAATTAGCATTTAATTTTGTTTTCATAAAAGCTTCTAACATGGGCTTTATCCCCTTTGCTTCTATCAAACTACCAGCATACATATAATTGCGTTCTTTGTGGAAATGCTTTTCTTGAATGCATTTTTGAACTTCTTCCGTATTAACATCCACACTATTTACCACGCACTTTTTCAAAGTTGCATCCTTGAAATATCCATTATTCAAATAATAATTCAATGTAAATTCTGAAGGTGCTGTTACGGCCGCCACGGACAAACTGCTACGTCGGGTATAATTTCTATATAAGTCCAGTATTATCTTTTTCAGAGGATTCTTCCATGAAGAAACCTCTGTTCTATTAGTTGGGCTATCAAGATAATAATCACGAAGAGTATATACGATTGGAATATTCTTTTCTTTAAAAAATGCTATCGCTGACATAGATATGCCTGCCAAACAGTTTGCATGAACAAGATCAGGCTTAAAGTCTTTGTAAACATTCTCCAGTTCTGGGAGAATTGAACAATTATGGATTTCTAAATACTTATTTCGTATAGACTCCCATATACTTTTTTTTGCACGATATGCCTTTCTGATATTATAATTACTACCTGTTCCTCTAAATACTTTTACACCATTTAATTCTTCTATAACAGGTGTTCTCGTATCACTATCTATAGTGAAAACCATAACGTCAAAACCATGTTTGGATAAATTTTCAGCAAGCAATTTCACACTATGCTCGGCTCCACCCTTTAAATTCGGATAATACCACGAATTCAATATTAATATACGACTCATTTCTTACAATTTTACGTTTGTTCTATTACCATCTTGCTTTACTATATAGGCAGGATTTCCAATGACTGTCACATTACTTGGAACACTCTTTACGACCACACAATTAGCACCAATGTTTACGTTGTCACCTATCGTTATGTCACCCAACACACAAGCACCACATCCTATTGAAACATTGTTGCCTATTGTCGGGATTCCACCATGATTATTGCCAATAGTCACATTGTGCTTGATGTGCAAGTCTCTGCCACATTTGTTGACATTGATATGTGTTCCATGAGGATGGTCTATATATACCCCCCCCGAAATCCGCTGACTGTCAGACAGGAAACATGGGTATGACCTTTTGTAATATCTCAAAATTTTACTTACAGCTCCCAATCTCATATAAAGGATGCAGATGTATTCAGGTCTTTCATATAGAAGTTGAAAGAAACCACGCTTGAAATACCTGGTATCTTCCTTATACTTTATTGCTTCCCTATCTTTCAACCATTTGACCTTTACCAAATATGTAAGATATATGGGAAGCATTCTTATAGTGAACCCAAACAATCCAATTTTCTTCAATACCATATCAACCAATATTTTTAACCAAGAAATTAGAGAGGTTTGCCCAAGAATTATCTTTAATGAAGCGAGAGATACGAGCTTTATCTACTGCTATATCATTTTTCAACAAATCAAATAATTCTTCATTGCTATGATAGGTCAAACAAACTCCTTCTTCTTGTAAATCCTTAAAAGCACCAACATTAGGACCGACAACACATCCGCCTAAAGTCAATGTATCTATCAATGCCCCAGAACTTGACACACAATCACCAACATAAGGAAATAAAACGTATCGTGTTTTATCAATCAGGGCCTTCAACTCATCAAAGCTAATCTTGCGATTCTCATATTTGATGTTTGGTGAACACAAAGCCTTGATTTTCTCGTCTAACAATGTGTCTTTGCATCTGCCAATAATTCTGACGTTGAACTGTTTTACGAACGGTAAAGACAGAAATTCCGGAACACCTTTGTACGGCAATATCTCTCCCCAAATCAGAATGTCTATGTTCTGATTTGGCACATCTACAGGACTTGTAGATATACCCACAAAGGGATGGCATAAGTAGCATACTTTCACTTTAGAATTTTGCCGTGCAAACTCAGCTGCGGCTTTAGAATGAGCAATAATCAGGTCGGCATTATTAAACAAATATCGCTGAATGAATTTTGTCATGGGCGTTATTCCCTTATGGGGGTGCATATTATGAAGCATCCAGACGATTCTTTTCTTTCTCAACCGAATTATCAGAAGACTGAAATATACAATCAAGAACTTGAATCTATGTAGTTTGGCAAAAGCCACATCTTCCACCCAGTTCAACACAAAGACATCAGCAAGAAGCGCATACTTCAAAAAAGAAAACATAGCGGTATATTTAGCTCTGGGGGTATCATCCAAGAGTTTGAAATTTGCTTTCAGAGCTTCCTTGTAATTGGTTGAATAAGGATTTTTATAACCACCTCTTGGTGCTGATGGATAATAATATATCTTTTTCATATCTGGCATCATTAGTGTTGTGATATACCTTTCAAAATAGCTTTTACAAATTGAGAAGAAGAGATGTTCAAGGAACGATACAATTTTATCCAATAAACAACTCTTTTCAGAATGCTATTACTGAATTTCACATCCTTGGTTATCGTATCTATCTTACGTTTCTCAAATCGAGCGTTCATGTTTCGGGTCAGCAAATCCAAAAGCAATCTATCCAAATCATTCCTTACGGAAGAATGGGACAAAAAACTTTCTGTCCATAGCTTTTCTTTTTCCAATGCCTCTAACTTAATCTTACCATTACTGATAGAGGACAACGTTATACTTGTCTGGCGATATTGAAAGACTGATACTTGTGTATTTGCAACTCCATTTTCCTTTGCATTGATATATGCAGTAATATCGTCACTTCCCCATGCTAACGGTTGCTTATAGAAACCACCGTTCTTACGCAGTGTGGCAGTTTTGAAAAGAAAGTCACCTATGAATTGCTGTCTTCCATTCCAACGTTGCCACATCAGGCTGTACACACTTTCCCATTCAGGGCGAGTGTCAAGCAAATTGATTACATCTGAATGCTCATCAATCACCTCAGTCCAACCATGAAAGACATCTACGTTGGGATATTTCTCTATCATCTTAGCATATTCCTCTAAGGCACCAGGAAGCAGTTTGTCGTCATCACCCATACAGATGACATAGTCACCAGTAGCATACCCAAGGCATATATTCCAATTATCTACAACATTCAAGGCTCCGCAATTTCTCTCGTTGCGGTAATATCTAATTCTATCATCTTGAAAACTATCGGCCACAGATTTTAAGTCTTCAGGAGATGCGTCATCAACAATTATAACTTCATAATTTTGATATGTTTGATAGAGTATACTTTTTAAACAATCATCAAAATATTTCTTCTTATATGAAGGAATCAATATTGAAAATATAAAATTAACCATATCTTATATTTTAGAAAAAAACTACAACAAATTATCATTCTCGTGATTTAAGAAAACACCTTCTTTGATAACTTTCGCTGGAGTACCAGCTAACATGCATTTCTCTTTGGTAAAAATACTATTAAGCAACGATTTTGCTGCTATAACACAATCATTAGGAACTCTTGTGTCTTTTAATATGGTGCATTTTAATGCGAACCAACAATTGTTTCCAATTATGACTTTCCCAATAGGTTTAGGATATAAAGAACCATCTTCACAAGTCAACCTATGAAAGTCGGTATCTAAAAACAGACATTCCCAACCACAAAGCACATTGTCGCCAAAACTTATATAATTATAAGATGCGATTCTCAATGAATTGGTTGCACAAAAGTTATCTCCAAATATTATATGCCCATTGGGGGCTATTGAAAGATAGGAGTTTTGTCCTATAGAACAAGCCCCTTTAAACTCAACATATCCATTACATTCCCAAGATATGCCTTTGTTTGGATACAAAGAAACATGTTTTTTCCCAAGTTTAATCATACCCATTCTTACCCCCCCCGATAATTTTACATGCCCTTTGCACAATCTCAAATTCGGCTTATACAGGAAAATAGGCAGATGTATCGCTTGACGAAAAGGTAAATAATGAAAATTAAAATACAATGTGGGACATATATATCTGATAACCCATAAGTTTGACTTAATCTTATTTATTATGCTCACTATCATTTTATCTATTATCATGAAGTTTTCTGAAATTAATAGCTCTCTCTCTGTTTAAAATCTACAAGAACTTCATTATAGTATGCAAGCATCCTTTGAGCATGAATTTCTTTAGTATAATTATTAAGAGCTACATTTTTAGCAGATATTCTCATTTTTTCTGTATCTGTGCTTGCTGCTTTTTCCATTTTTGATACAAGCTCATCTAAAGTCGTAAAACGATATGCAATTTCATATCCACAACTTTTCATTCCAAGATCCATCTGTTCTTTGGTTCCTGCTGTATTTCTACCAATGACAAGGCAGCCATTCGCCATCGCTTCTGCTGTGATAAATCCAAAGCCTTCAAAATTACTTGGGACAATCAACATTTTTGAAATGCTCATAATCTCATATACATCTTGACGCTTCCCCAAAAAGGTAACGGTTGCAGATAATCCATTGCGTTTGACAATGCCTTTGCACTCAAGTGTATATTGCTCATCTATAGTATCACCTACAACAAACATTTTATAATGAGGAAATTTTTTGTAAAATTCAACAAAACCACGGATAGCTAAATCAGCCCTTTTCCCCCTCAATAAATTACCGACAAATAACACTATATCTTGCTTTTTCTGTGATGACTTTATTTTTTTTATGTCAAGTGGACCATCGTAAATAACCCTATCACAAGAACGCAGTTTAAAATAATCAAAAATATCCTTTGTTATTGCAACATTATAATTTCCTTTTAGATGTATTCTTTTAAGGAAATGTCTCTTGCCATAAAACATTTTGCAGCCAAAATCTATATCTTGATATTCGCGAAGATGCCAAATATGGGGGATTTTCATCTTCAAACATGGGCTTAACGATATATCTATAGCCCCACTATTGCTATGTACTAAATCAGGATGTAATTCTTTCAAAAGTTGTAGAACATATTTCTCTGCGCTTTTTTTGTAACGCAGGAAACGATAAAGCTTATACAAATTGTCTCGGCATAAGAAACTATGTATTTTATATTGAAACCACATTAAACTATATTTTGTGGTATATATCTTTATTTTTCTCTGTTGTAGTTGTTCTACTAACCACCCCTCATCTGATGGAAGAAGAACAAATACATCATGTTTTTTAGCAACTTCATCTAATAAATTAAGTAAAGCTTTTGTGCCACCATTTAATTTTGTGTGATGACATATATATAAGATTCTCATTACTTTATGTCTTTAATACTATTCAAATAATCAATAGAAGGTTTTTTAAGTTTCTCTAAATTGATAGAAATATCTCTATAATTCAAAATTGGGAAAACACCTTCATTAAGGTTTTTGTTAACCAAAGCGTCCGAGGCTCCTATTGACCTCAATAAATTGATGTATCTATTGTCAAACCCATCATCCAGAACAATAGACATTAATGGTTTCTTGAAAATTATGGAAAATACTGTAGCATGAAATGAAGTTGTTATAACTCCTGATGCATATTTGAATAAGGAAACGAAATCTGTAACAGTGTATTGCATTGGATATAAGTGAATAATATCACAATGCATTTGATTTGCAATTCCTTGAACTTTTTCCGCAAATTCATTTTCAGACATACCACCAAATCTGCCAGGAAGATGATATGTCAATATGTATTTTGAGTTTTTCCATTTTTCATTTGTTAACCTATCCCATATTCCTTTATCTAATAAAAGCGTAGGATCAATGTCGGTCCGAATTTTTGAATTTATACGGTTGTGCAGAAGTTCCGCCATTTCACGCTCTCTGAATGAGATGTTGTAAAAATTACTTACGATTTCTTTCCATTTGTCATTAGAATATTCATCAACAGTATTTCTGTTTACACTAATTGCATAAGAAAATATTTTGGAATTCTTACTGTGTGCGAAGAAACCGGTATATACGCTATCAATACTACCTCCTGTCCATTTGGATACCCACAACTGGTCACTGCCTATAATATAAGCATCAAAATTTTGTGGTATGTTGGTGCTGTCGCATCGTTTTGTCAATTTTAGGAAGCACGAAAAATCTTCAAAAATACGAATTGTCTTCTTGCGTTTTGGCAGACTTCTTAGGTATTTGAAAAGCAACTTAGGACTTCTCAGAGATTTCAAAATCGTTCGAAAGTTCCAATATTTATAAGCATACTCCAAAGTAGGTTGTCGATAGTCTATAACATAAACATCATATCCCAAGCGTTGTAATATTTCTTGAAGTGCATAGCATTGAAGAACAGCTCCATAGTTATGAGCACGATGAAAAGTTAATATTCCTATTTTCATTCTTATCTAAAGGATTTAATATACATGCAAAAATAAATGGAATCAACCAAGATGTAGACAATGGATATGACGCTTGGATAAAAGTCAAAATAATCAACAACAAGAATCCATACATGTAACGTTTTGGGGATTTTCTAAGTAACAGAATGTATCCAAATAGTATCATCAATGATTGAATTATACCGTTTGTTATAAAATAAATTTTATAGCCTGCTCCTCGAATCTGATCATTGAAATTATTACCAGCCGTACTTCCACCATTGATTTTATTAACTTTTTGACTTCCAACTCCCAAAATTAAGTCTCCCGACTTCAAATATTCATCAAAATACAAGTCTGTTGTATATGAGTTTCTATTATTACCTGATATACCTTTATCTTCATCATATTTTAAGCGGGAAATGATATTCTCATTTAAATAATTATTTCCATTATTATAATTCACACCTACTATATATGTACCCAAAAGCACAAAAGTAATATATAATATTTTTTTTACTGATTGTCGTTTTTGCAGTTTAGATAATATCCAGCCGAGCACAAATACTACATACCCAGCCAAAGACATTGTAAGCAATAATGCAACAGTAAAAATTCTATTATGGTTAACTCTAAAATCATATTTTCCCACATAAAGCAAAAATGCCAACAATGTACCTAAATATCCAGGTTCCAAAAAAATAGAACAAAAACGGAATTCATAGTCAGGTAGTATTATGTTTTTTACCAATATAAAATAGTTAAAATAAACATAACTATCTGGGATTTTTTCATTTATAATCAATGCTGAAGGAGGAAATCCAATAACTAAGAATATCAAATGTAATATTATTGATGGAATCAGAACCCACGAAAACCATTTTGTAACATGTTCAAATATAACGTTGCCATTCTTTTTGTCACTAACTAAAGTTAGTAATGGAATAAAAACAAAAATTGGATATAAATATTCATGAAATGCTCTAACATCAACAGTGACTAATGTACTCAAGTATAATACACATAATCCTAAGACGTAATTGGTATTCTTGAAAATCCTGATATTGTTCGCTTTTGCATAAATGACAGACAATACAGAGAATATAACATTTATATATAATGGTTTAATATTCCAGAAAAACCACGGATATGCACCATAAATCATATCTAAAAACACGACTATTTCAAATAGCCCTAAATATTTCACTTTTTTCATATGCCTATTTCCTTATCATTTTAAGTTTCTGACAGACTTTCTTTAAAAGGAAAATGCAAATATGTCTCCATCCTTCTTCACCATATTTAAAATAGACATACTTAAATCCTTTTCTAACATAGTCTGTTTCAAACTGTTCCCGTTTAGGATGGATTTCAGATGGATGCGACATATTAGGCTGCAAACAATCATCAAGATTGGCTGTAAAAGTATTCATTCTATCTTTTACAGCTTCAAAAAGTTTACGACCTTTCTCGGTATTCAACAACACCAAGGAACATCCCTTGTTGTCTGCATTAAAGTTTACATCGGTTTTTTCCCATCCCCAAAAATCAGCAATGGTAATATCGCTTGGTCGTTTTGTATTGGTGAAATGGCACTTTCCACATGATTTACGGAACATGATATGCTTATAGAATAGAAATGTAAAGCTCATTTTGCCCCCCCCCGTTTTTAAATTTGAACGTTTCATGGTGAGCAGCCCAACCATACTTTTGCTTATCTCTAAAGTTCACCCATACAATAGGCGAACCTTGTTTTTTCTCCAAATAGGCAATATAATCGCGCCACATGTATGGGCTTGGCACGCCATGACATACAATATCAACAAGAAATAGATTCTCCCGCAATCGTTTACCGACATAGGAGTTAAGTCCTGAAGTTTGGCAAGGAGTACCAGAGAATAACACGATTAAACCGTCTCGTAAATCTTGCTTTACTTGACGGAACACCGTATTCATATCACTTTGAACATACTTACTTCCCTTAAACTCATTACGTTCCTCTTTTGTCGTTGCACGTTTATGGACAACACGGAAATGGTCCGTATACCCTGCACCATAGACTACACCACCTTGCTCCAATATGTAATCGGATATGGCTATAAAAGCTGCACCGCTACGGCTGGTCTCTACTTCATTCATATCCTTATGGCGAGCACCGTATGCTATTGGCTTTTCCAAATTTAAACTTGTATCATAATGGTCATTAAAGGCACAGACCTTCTCGCACAAGCCACAATCCACACACTTCTCTTTATCCACTTCTGGATAAAGAAAGCCAAGTGCATCAGGCTTCATGGTTATTGCATCATGAGCACATATACTGACACAAGCCGTACATCCGCAGCAATCAGCAGGATTTTTTATATCTATCATGATTATTTGTCACTTTGTTTTTTAACGATTTTACTTTTTCTATTATAAATACTCGTTCTTTTTTGCTGCAACCGACCATCAACTCTGCAAAAGCTGTTGACAGCATTGCTATCAAAGAAATAACAATAAACGAAAGGAATGATTCTGCCATGTTGAGTGATAGAAGCAATGGAATTATTACTGACACTATCGTAACAACGACAACGTTCAAATATACATTTTTCAAATATTTCAAGGAAGATAATCCAATCAATCCTCTTAGCATATACAGGCGAGCAACCAAACAACATTGTGAAATGATGATAGCAACTATCAAAACGCTTTCTGGTATGCATCCTAAACGAAGACATATATAAGAAATAGGTAGGTTCATTATCTGTAAGCCACCAACAACAATTTGATAATTACGTATTTTACCTGTGGCAAGCATGGCTGTTATCAATGGATTAGAAATCGACTCAGACATAGCAAATATCAATATGAGTTGCACAAACAAAACAGCATGTTCAGGCACTAATTTCAACCATATCACCAATATATAATGAGTGTTTACCAGTATCGGCAAGGACAAAAGCAAAAGCATATAGTATGAAAGTCTTGCTCCCTGATATATCAACGTCATCATATATACTCTATCTCCAGAAGCATAAGATTTTGTAATTTGTGGATTCAGAGCTGTCATAAAGTTTGTCACGAAGCCTGTTACTGCATTGTTTACTTGAATAGCTATACCTCGAGCCGCATTTACAGCAGGTCCATAGAAAAGATTCATTACTATATTGCCACCTTGGTCTCTTAACACAACTGATGCTGCGCCTATGAAGTTCCAGCCTGCAAATCCAAACATCTTCTTCAAAATGTCCTTGTCCCAATGGAAGTGATAGGTACACTCCGCAAAATGTTTCTTGCAATAATGACCGTATGTTAATCGTACAACAACTGCAACAGTGCACATCAATATGGCATAATATACCAACTTATCAATAGGAGACCACATGATTAAAAATGCAATTGCTAACTTGCCTACAGCCTCCAAGATGCTGATATAGGCAAATGCCGACATTTTCTCATGTGCTATGATTGCCGCATTGTATGGTACACTTATCAAGTTTATGACAAAGGTTATGATGGAGAATTGAAGCACCCAATTAGCCGCTGTTATTCGACTCTCAGGTATTGTCATCTTGGCATTTAAGAACCAAACTCCCAAAGACTCTATCAATATCACAATAATAAATGACAGCAATAGTTGTATTGTCACTGATGCAGAGAATATCTTTTTGAGTTTACTCTGGTCACCTATTCCTAACTCGTATGTTATAAATCGGCTGATGGCAGCAGACAATGAGCCAGATATTACCGTGAACATTGCCACAACACCACCTACCACATTATAAATACCAAAGTCCTCCACTCCCAAAGCGTTCAATATGACTCGGCTTGTATATAACGACACGACCATCATAAAGAGCATTCGGAAGTAAAGGAGTAAAGTATTCTTCGCTATTCGCTTATTATTATCTGATGTTTGAACTGACATTGATTTTGAATGATGTCCACCAAAGTGAACTTTGTAATTTCTTGTTTAGATGAATATGTCTTGTCATAGACTATGAAGTATAACTTTATCTGTACTTGAAGTACTACTTACTTTGCACATGAAGTACTACTCCTACCCTCCATGCAGTACTACTTCTGTTTTTCTTGCACTCCACTTTCATATTGGGCCATCTCCATCGCTTGCGGTATAGTAAGGTTGTCCTGCTCAATTTGCAAAAACTTGGAAATGTATTTTATCGAAATTGCATTTTCGTCCTTATACAACAAGGCGAGTGCTTGTAACACACCAAGTAGAAATATAGGGTGTCCTGCAAACACATAAGGAACAGCACCAGCTATCCCTACGCCAAAAAGATGCGCTCTTATCAAAGTCTTGACAGAGGAAGGAATTTTTGCGAAAACGTTATGAACCAAGCGAGTGAAACCTTTTGCTCCGAGACCGACATTCACGTTTATGGTCACATGAATGACTGTTGTGTCGTTCACTACATGTGCACTGGGATTGAAGTTGCCAACAGTTTGGATATAATTGGTGGTTTGCGACACCACCTGTTTGTTTTTCTTCCTTTTACCCATATAATGCCTTATCTATCGCATTCTTCACCTTCAAACAGAGAATCTTATCGTCAGGATTCGCCCCCAAGTTTCCACGCACAGAATGTTCTTTGTTACCTTCGAGGGCTATTGCTATGTTCGTGACATTTCTGTCCTTGAACACGTCTTTCTCTATCATCATATGCAGAATATTTGCTACGAGTCTGCGGTTGAACGTAGTCTTCTTCTGTGTACCAGGTTCACAAACAATCGCAGACACTTCGGTTATGTCGAGGATTGTACGCCAAAGATTTTCATAGACAGCCTTATATTGAGGGGCTACAAAATCTTTGAGTTTCAGCACATACTGCATGATTTCCGCTATGCGCTGTGTCTTGTCTGCCTCGGGCAACTGTTGCTTGACCATATCCTTGGCTTTCTTGCTGTCACCATACACATTATTTATTATAGTAGTGTTGGTGACAGTCTGGGCATTAGGATTGTAGTTTTGCACCGTGTCGATAGTAAATCACCGTTAGAACGTAACTACTGATTTTCAGCAGTTAGTACATCCAACATTTGCCAAGAACCAAGTGAGAAAGGTGCTGACCTTTGATGAGTTTGTGAAGCACATCTCTGACCACAACGGAGTTTTCACTCGTGGCACAGTGAAGGGAGTGGTGAGTGACACCTGCGCTTGCCTTGTGGAGCAGTTGCTGATGGGCAACAAGGTACAGTTTGGCGAGTTGGGCATCTTTGGCATCTCCATCAACTGTGAGCCAGCAGCCACACTCAAGGAGTTTTCCGAGGATAACATCAAAGAGGTGAACATTCTCTTCAACCCTGGTGAAGACTTTGAGAACCTTCGTTCCAAGGCCGAGTTCAATCTCGTGGCAAGCCGTGCGGTACAGGCCGCTACCATCAAGGCTGTAAAGGCCAACGAGACGAGCGTTGACTTGGAGGCTGCGAAGAAGAAAGACGATACCCCTTCAAAGGACAACAGTGGCAAGCCTTCGGGCAGCGACACGACTGGAGGTACTGACATATATCTCGACTGACCCATTGGCAGTACCCGACTTGGTTCGGGTACTGCCGCTCCTCAGAGTGTTTGTCGGTAAGACTGATGTATAAACTTTTAATTCCATTTCCAGACTATGTGTAAAGAAACCAAAAATTCAACAAACCCAAAGATTTCGTGGGTAACAATCTTAAACGCAGTCGTCCAAGCTCTCATAGCCGCCCTCACCGCCCTTGGTGTAAGCAGTTGTGCAAATGCCATCTGCAACTAACAAAGTAATAACACCACAATGGTAACAGAAAAATTCCCTTTGTCTATCGGTGAGGAGTTGGTGCGCAATGAGCGCACTCTCCTCCGAAGAGTGGAGGACGGCAAACTAATGATGTCTGCCGACTCCGTGAGATACCTTGTGCTGCATTGCTCGGCTACCCGACGCAATCAGGACTATAGTGTGGAACAACTCCGCCGTGACCATAAGATCCGTGGCTTCTATGACATCGGCTACCATTTTTATATCCGAAAGGAAGGAACGCTGACGCAACATCGCTTTTTGCTGGAGGTAGGTGCTCATGCGAGACCTTACAACCGTTGCTCTATAGGCATCTGCTATGAGGGTGGACTGGATGAGCAAGGCAAGCCTTGCGATACTCGGACACCCAAACAGACGGAAAGAATCATAGATGTGTTGGTTCGTCTTCACAAGTTGTTCCCTAAAGCAAAAATTGTTGGTCATCGTGATTTGCCAGGCACTATACTCAAGGATTGCCCTTGCCTCGACACACATGCTGTGTTCGGGTGGATAGAAGAACTTTAATCTCGGCGGAAAATGTCACGAGTATAAACCTTTTCCTTTACATCGTCAAGGCACGTGTCATAGCGGTTGGCAATAATCGCATGGCTCTGTGCCTTGAATGCGTTCATGTCATTGACCACCTTGCTACCAAAGAAGGTGCTGCCGTCTTCGAGCGTTGGCTCATAGATAATCACTTCTGCCCCCTTTGCCTTGATGCGTTTCATGATGCCTTGGATAGCACTTTGGCGGAAGTTGTCGCTATTACTCTTCATAGTGAGGCGATAGACTCCTATCACACAATTGTGCTCCTTGCTTGCATCGAAACTGTTGTCATCGGCATAGCTGTAATAGCCAGCTTTCTGAAGCACAGCATCAGCAATATAGTCCTTACGAGTGCGGTTGCTCTCCACGATAGCCTCAATCAGGTTCTCTGGCACATCGGCATAGTTTGCCAAGAGTTGCTTGGTATCCTTTGGTAAGCAATAGCCACCATAGCCGAAGCTTGGGTTATTGTAATGTGTGCCGATACGTGGGTCAAGACCTACACCATCAATGATTGCCTTGGTATCAAGTCCCTTCACCTCTGCGTATGTGTCTAACTCATTGAAATAGCTTACTCGCAATGCCAAGTAGGTATTGGCGAAAAGTTTTACTGCCTCTGCTTCCTTCATGCCCATGAAGAGCGTGTCGATGTTCTCTTTGATGGCACCTTCCTGCAAGAGTGCCGCAAAGGTCTTGGCTGTTTCCTTCAACTTCTCCACGTTTGTTACTTGCTGGATAGCCTCATTCTCCTCAGCAAACTCGGGACGGTCGATAATCTTTGGATAGCCTACGATGATACGGCTTGGATAAAGGTTATCGTAAAGTGCCTTGCTTTCACGAAGGAACTCTGGCGAGAAAAGTAAATTAAATTTCTTCACACCTTTCTTGGCATACTTCAAGTAGAGACTACGGGTATAGCCCACAGGAATAGTACTCTTGATGACCATCACTGCATCAGGGTTCACCTCCAACACCAAGTCAATTACTTCCTCTACATGGGTAGTATCAAAGTAATTCTTTACTGGATCGTAGTTGGTTGGTGCTGCAATCACTACGAAGTCTGCATCCTTATAGGCTTCCTTGCCGTCAAGGGTTGCCACGAGGTTCAAAGGCTTTTCAGCCAAATACTTTTCGATGTAATCGTCCTGGATCGGAGAAATCTTATTATTGAGTTTCTCCACCTTCTCTGGGATTACATCTACTGCTGTCACATGATGGTGCTGAGACAATAGCGTTGCTATACTCAGACCGACGTAGCCGGTACCGGCTACTGCTACTTTTATATCTTTAAAATCATTCATTATTTACTATATTTTATATTTGGTATTCTATTCAAGACCGTGATTTCAGCTTTATTCTCCCATAATCCTTTTCATTGCCGCCATCATGCGGAGTTGCTTGGCAGTCGGTCCTTTATGACCTTTCTCCGCCAAGTCAAGATAGAACTTGTAGTTGCTTGAGAATGCTGGAATCAAAAGTTTTTGTATTTGTAAAACTATCATGTATTATCTGTATTCACAAGCATCATGGAAGAGGTGTGGCTCAATGATGAGCACGCCTTGTATATCTGTCTTTATTACTTCCATTTTATTTCTATCACTATCTATCCTTATACATATTCTCGTAATACTTCTGATAGTCACCAGAAGTCACGTTGTCCATCCATTCTTGATTTTCAAGATACCACTTCACGGTCTTCTCGATTCCTTCTTCAAACTGGAGAGATGGTTCCCAACCGAGTTCTTTCTGGAGTTTGCGTGAATCGATGGCATAACGCATGTCGTGTCCCTTGCGGTCGGTCACATAGGTTATGAGATCCATATTCTCACCTTCCTTGCGGCCGAGCAGACGGTCAACTGTCTTGATTACCACCTTGATGATATCAATGTTCTTCCACTCGTTGAAACCGCCGATGTTGTAAGTCTCGGCTATCTTTCCCTCATGAAAAATCATATCAATGGCACGCGCATGATCCTCCACATACAACCAGTCGCGAACATTCTCGCCCTTACCATATACTGGCAATGGCTTGCGATGACGGATATTATTGATGAACAACGGGATCAACTTCTCCGGGAACTGATATGGTCCGTAGTTGTTTGAGCAGTTGGTCACGATGGTTGGCATACCGTATGTGTCGTGGAAAGCACGGACGAAATGGTCTGAGCTTGCCTTGGATGCTGAGTATGGTGAATGAGGATTGTACTTGGTTGTCTCCAGGAAGAAATCCTCGCCATAAGCCTCATGGTTCTTACCACTCGAAGCCTTGGTGGTGAATGGAGCAGGTATGCCCTCCGGATGTGTCATCTTCAATGCACCATACACCTCATCGGTAGAAATGTGGTAGAAACGTTTGCCCTCGTAGCCCTCTGGCAGACTCTCCCAATAGGTCTTGGCTGCCTGGAGCAAGGACAACGTACCCATCACGTTGGTATGTGCGAAGGTGAATGGGTCCTTGATGCTTCTGTCCACATGGCTCTCGGCTGCAAGATGGATAATGCCATCTATATGCTCATCCTGCATCAACTTCAAGAATGCATCAAAGTCGCAGATATCCATCTTGACAAACTTATAATTTGGCTTGTCCTCAATGTCCTTAAGGTTTGCCAAGTTGCCAGCATAGGTCAACTTGTCGAGGTTGATGATGTTGTACTCAGGATACTTGTTCACGAAAAGGCGGACAACATGGGAACCGATGAAACCTGCACCACCAGTGATAACTATATTTCTTTTTGCCATAATATTCTATTATTTATTTTTGTTTGAGGTTTGCGATGCACTTCTCTAAGGAATCCACCCAATAAGGCACCTTCACACTGAAGGTTTCCTTGATGGTGCGCTTATCCAATACGGAATAAGCAGGACGAGTTACAGGAGAAGGATACTCCGAGCTATAACATGGCTGGATATCGCATTCCGTATGACCGGCGATTCTTGCAATCATCTGGGTGAAATCATACCAGGAGCAGACTCCCTCATTTGAGAAATGAAATACTCCAACATATTCTTCCTTGCTCTGGGCTGCCTTTACCTTATTTAATATGGTGATGATGGCATCAGCCAAGTCGAGTGCGTATGTTGGAGTTCCACATTGGTCGAAGACAACTTTCAACTGTGGTTTGGTTGCCGTCAGGTTGAGCATCGTCTTGCAGAAGTTTTTGCCAAACTCAGAGTAAAGCCAAGCGGTACGGATAATCACATACTTACAACCTGTAGCGATAATTTTCTGTTCGCCATGAAGCTTGGTCGTGCCATAGACACCCGTAGGAGTTCCCTTCTGGTTTGGACCGCAAGGCACATTGTATGGTTCCTTGCCGAAAACGTAATCGGTGGAAATCAGAACCAGAAGTCCATCGACCTCCTTCATAACCTTGGCCAAATTCTCAGGAGCGTCCGCATTGAGCTTTTCTGCCAATGCAGCCAACTTTTCATCAGTCTCGCAAGCATCCACATTGGTCCAAGCGGCACAGTTGATGATTGCCTTGACATCGTTGTCTTTCACCATCTTGCGGATGGCATCCATATCCGTGATGTCGAGGTAAGTGGTCTCATGCCCCTCCACCTGATTGACATCTGTGAAGATGTAATGATCTGTAGAATTCTTGCTAACGATGCGCATTTCGTTGCCGAGCTGACCATTGGCACCTGTTACTAAAATGTTCATATTATTAAAGTTTTAAATCCTAAATACAATCTTCTACTTTTTACCGCAACCTATTTATATAGATTTATGTTGATGTCAAAAGGACTGTCGAAGTCTTTCAGCATCGCATGCTTCGTATCTTTCTCTGAGAGATTGGCATGTTCTGTTGGTATCTTCCAGTCAATGCCGAGTGAATTATCAAGGATGCTGATACCTCCATCTGCCTCTGGATGATAGAAGTTATCACACTTGTATTGGAACACAGCAGTTTCTGAGAGGACTGCGAAACCATGAGCAAAGCCCTTTGGAATGAAGAACTGACGATGATTGTCTTCTGTCAGTTCTACAG
>ERZ1026776.288-NODE-288-length-36790-cov-6.604247_pt1 | contig 36790 bp, 29 predicted proteins | sample MGYA00380125_ERZ1026776 | MGnify/ENA primary metagenome ERZ1026776 (study PRJEB33269, sample SAMEA4719761) | human gut metagenome | biome: human-associated habitat; feature: organic feature; material: feces | place: Cameroon | collected 2013-10 ...
ATATTATTCTATAAAAATAGTTTGATTTCAATGGCTGAAGATTGGGAAGAGATAGGTGATATTAAAAAATTTATTCCTATAGGATGGCTTGGCTATTCTGGTGGATACGTTCTCTATGAAGTGAGTAGTCATAACATTTTTTTGGAAAATATGGATATAGACGGAAAAGTGGAAGACAAGCCAATTGCCAATTCTCTAAAAGAACTTATTAACAATATGAATGTTGTAGTCAAATTTTTTGACCGCAAATCTAAGTAACAAGAGTAGATAAAATCCACATGTGTTCACAGAACAGTGAATAACCAATCATGAACTACGAAAACATTTTACAATTTAAAGGAACGTGGCGTGTGTATCAGGCACGGGTGCTGGATCGGGCAGAGCATTATGTGCGGGATGGCAAGATTCATATCGTAGCAGCTCCGGGTTCGGGAAAGACTACACTTGGTATTGAACTGATACGCAGGCTGCAGGGAACGGCGCTCGTGCTTGTGCCGACCATTACGATCCGGGAGCAGTGGATCGCGCGGATCAAAGAAGCATTCTTGTGTGACGGTGTGGACGCGGAAGCATATCTGTCACAGAGTCTGAAAAATCCGCGCGCCATCACAGTGACTACATATCAGGCATTGCACAGTGCTATGGCGCAGATACAGGATGGAGAGGAAGATTATCAGGGGTTTTCACTGCTCCAGGTCTTGCAGGATGCAAAGGTAGATACGCTTTGTCTCGACGAATGTCATCATCTGCGAAGTGAGTGGTGGAAATCGCTGGAAAGCCTGAAGGAGAAGCTGATCGATGTGACAACAATCGCACTTACGGCGACACCTCCATATGATTCGACACCTGCCATGTGGAACCGCTATATCGCGATGTGCGGCGAGATTGATGAGGAGATCACGACACCGGAGCTGGTGAAGGAGGGAAGTCTCTGCCCGCATCAGGATTATGTGTACTTCAATTATCCGACAAAGCAGGAAGAAGCGGAAGTGATGCGGTATATGCAGGCACATCCGGACTGTGAAGAGTTAGATCCGGAGATAGAGAAGCATCTGACGAATTCCCTTGGGAAGATCGAAAGCATCCGCCAGATTACACAGCATGAATATGCATCACTTCATGGAAGGCTGCATATGCTGATCCTTACGGATTACATACGGAAGGAACATGAAAAATCAATTGGTAACCGGGAAGCAGATGTGAATCTGCTCGGGGTGCTGCCGCTCTTTGAGAATCTTCGACGGGATGCACAGGATATGTGGTCGGATATGCGGCTTGGCGTGCTATGTGGAAGTATCATTGTGATACCAGCCGGGGCGAAGGATGCACTATTAAAAACTGTGGGTGATGCAGGCAAGGTAACATTCTCAAAGCTTGGAAGTCTGCCGGAGACTGAGTATGTGAAGGTATCTGCGGTTGGTGATTCACATTTCCTGATACCGGCGGTGACACAGTTGTTTGCAGATGGATATATACAGGTGTTGATCGGTACGAAATCACTGCTTGGCGAAGGCTGGGATTCCCCGTGCATCAATTCTTTGATCCTTGCAAGTACCGTTGGTTCGTTTATGCTCAGTAACCAGATGCGTGGCAGAGCCATCCGTACATGGGACAGGGAACCGGATAAGACAAGCAATATCTGGCATCTGGTTTGCTTAAAACCGTGGTATGAGAGTTCGTTCGGAACCAAACCGGAGACGAGCGAGGATTACCGGATGCTTACCAGACGAATGGAACATTTCTTGGGTCTGCACTACACGGAGGATGTGATTGAAAATGGGCTGGCACGTCTGTCGATCATACAGAAACCATTTACAAAAGCAAATGTCGCGGACATGAATGCGACGATGCTTGCCTTATCGAAGGAGCGGAGCCGATTGCGGGAGCGTTGGAACCGTTCGCTTACGATTTATCCGAAGATGGAGGTCGTGACAGAGGTGAAGGTGCGGGATAAAGCGGTGCCAAGGGCTGCGTTTCATGATGCGGTAGCAAAGATGATATTCTCGATATTCCTGTTGTGTGCTGCGTGGTATATGGCGGCGCAGACAGGCGCGAAAACCGGGAGTGCGTGGCTTGGAACGCTAGCCGGAATATTTACGCTGGCGGGACTTGGGATGCTTTCATACTGCTTCCCGAAGATGTTTATGCTTGGAAGTCCGTACGAACGGTTGAAGACATTTGGTAAGGGAATCCGGAAGGCACTGGAGAAGCAGAAGCTTTTGGATATGCCGGACAGTAAGGTCGTGACGGAGACGCCGGAAGCATATAAACATGTCGTATATCTGCAGGGCGGAAGCGGAAGAGATGGCGCGCTTTTTTCCCGGTGTGTGAATGAGTTTTTTGCACCGATTGAGAATCAGAAATATATCTTAGTCAAGCATGGAAGACAAAGAGGAAATGACCGTTTCTTTGCAGTGCCGGATTGTTTTTCGGTGAAGAAAGAACAGGCGGAGCAGTTTGCCGATTGTATGCGCCCATATATTGGCGCGTATGATTGTGTTTATACGCGGGCAGGACAGGGGAATGTTTTGTTGCAGGAGGCACAGAAGGTTGCCTATGCGAATCAGGAAGCACGCTGCAGTATGCGGCGGAAGGTAACAGGTAGAAAGTAGAAAGTTTGGGGAGTGATATCTTTCGGTATCGCTCCCCTTATTAATGTGATAATGGGTCACTCTTCGGGACAGAAGAATCGTCCCTGGTTTTTCGTTCCTGCTTCGGTGTGATGCCTCTCCATTTCTTATATTGCCGTATAAAATGGCTGCAATCATAAAACCCGGTTTCCTGAGCGATATAATTGATATCAAAATTGGAGTTTAAGAGTAAATCCTGAGCTTTGTTCATTCGGATATATTCAATATATTCCTTGCAAGAGCGACCGTAGTTTTCACGGAAAAGCTTTGCAAAATGGGAATAACTCAGATGGCACATGTCTGCAAGAGCCTGTACTTCAAGTGGTTCTGCAGAGTGTGCGTCGATGTATTCCAGAATATGATAAAATGACAGGCTTTGCTCTGTTTTTTTAGGGGAGCTGTTGTGTTTTTTATCTATATTTCTTGCAATTTCTATTAAAAGAGTGTAAATCCCTGCCCGGACAGCCAGCATATGCATTGATTCTTTGCTTTCGTATTCCTCCAGGATATTATTTACAATTGATGGTATTTTTTCATTCTGATGAACAAGCAGGCAGAAGTCTTCTTTAGAGTTTCTATGAACAAAAGAATCATACATTGTCTGCAGATAAGCTTTTGGTATGGAAAGCGTCTGCATATTGAATTTTATGACAGCATAGTTTACTGTCTCGTTACAGGTTGGGGCAGGCTTTACACTGTGAAGTTGTAACGGATAAAAATAGCATAAATCCCCTTTTTTAAGAATCATACTCTTGTTATTACATTCAATCTGGATGGATCCGCTGTAAATATACAATATTTCGCTGTAATAATGCCAGTGAAGAGGAGAGTGTACGCTGTCTGTACAAAAAATATCATATGGCTGATTCATAGTATCAATATATTCAAAAAGTTTCATGATTAAACACCTCCCAAAATCATTTTAACAATTATCTGTTTTTGGTCAAGAATATAATAATAGATTTATACAATTTTTTGATATTCAAATCATACAATACTGTTTATATTTATTTTAAGATAGAAACACAGAATAAAAGGAGAAAAGGAATTTATTATGCAGAAGACAGCAAACAAAAATGCAACAGAAGCAACTAAGAAACTATTGAATTTTCTGGAAGAAACCGCAGGCAGAAAAATAATAACCGGTCAGCATACCCAGACGAATCCGATGGAAGAAATTGATTATATCCGTGAAGTTACAGGAGAGGAACCATTGCTTCGGGGGTTTGAACTTTTATCCTATTCTCCTAATATTAATTACGAGGATGCAGATGAAGACTGTCTGACAGAGGTTTATGAAAATCGCGGAACTGTTGAGACGGCATTGAATTGGGCAAAGAATACGAATGGAATTGTAACACTCACATTTCACTGGTTTTCTCCGCTGGGCGGACGGGACAAGAGTTTTTATGCTAAAAATACGGATTTTGATGCAGAGATGATCTTGAAGGAGAATACGCCGGAACGTGAAGCTTTCTATCGGGATATGGATATGATAGCGGAACAATTACGAAAATTTCAGGCGGCAGATGTGCCGGTACTGTGGCGCCCGTTTCATGAAGCGGAAGGTGATTGGTTCTGGTGGGGCGCAAAGGGACCGGTTGTTGCGTCCAAACTATATTGCTTGATGTTTGAATACTATACAAATGTGCTTCATCTGGATAATCTGTTATGGGTATGGAATTGTCCGATAAAAGAAGCATATCCGGGAGATGCATATGTTGATGTGATTTCTGTTGATATTTATCTGGAAAAATTTGAGAAGACAGATTATTATAAGGAATATACGAACATGGTTAAACAAACATCTTCAAACAAGGTTGCCGCTCTTGCGGAGATAGGGTATCTTCCAGATATTGCACTTGTAGAACAGTCGCATGTTCCGTGGGCGTATTATATGACCTGGTCCAAAGGATTTTGTATTGGAGAACAATATAACAGGAAAGCAGCATTGTATAATATGTATCAAAGTGAATATTCTTTAAAAGCATAAGATATCAAAATAAGGAGACCAGGTAAATGGGTAATTACGATCGGTTAAAACAATTGATGAAACGCGCAGAATGTGGAGATACGATAACCATAGGCTTTCTAGGAGGATCCATCACACAGGGAAGTCTGGCCAGTAGCGATGAAAATACATATGCATATCGGGTTTTTAAATGGTGGGAACAGCAGTTCCCGCTTGCACGGTTTCAATATGTGAATGCGGGAATCGGAGGAACATCTTCACAGTATGGGGTTGCCAGAGCAAATCGGGATCTTCTGATATACAGACCGGATTTTGTTGTTATTGATTTCTCTGTAAATGATAATTGCGATAGAGAAGATTTTTTCGCAGAGACGTTTGAAGGAGTTCTTCGTAAAGTATATGATTCGGATAGTAATCCTGCTGTTTTGGTGTTGAATAATGTACACTATGACACAGGCATCAATATGCAGCAAAAACATAATGAAATTGCTGATCATTACGGGATTTTACATGTGAGTATCAAGGATACATTATTCCGTGAGATAAGAAATGGAAAATATAAAAAGGATATGCTGACGCCGGATAATCTGCATCCAAATGATCTGGGACATGAATTGGTTGCAGATGAAATATGTAAGGAACTTCAAAGAATAAAAGATGCCGAAGAGGTGGCAAGTGAGGAAGATGAGTTAAAAGAACCGGTTACAGAAAACAAATATGAAAACTCCCGGATTTTGAATATTACGAATTGTATCCCGCAGATGAAGGGATTTAAAGTCGATACTGATGAGAAACATGGGCATTTGGATTTGTATAAAAATGGATGGATTGGAAGCAGAAAGGGGGATTCTATATGTTTTAACATAGAAGCTTCCAACATAGCGGTCCAATATAGAAGATCCATTAGTAAACCGGCTCCTGTGGCACGTTTAGTTCTGGATGATGATATAACTGTTCCGATTATTTTAGATGCAAATTTTAATGAAGACTGGGGGGATTGCCTGTATCTGGAGACAATCTTACATCACGGAGAATTAGAAAAACACAAAGTATCTATTGAGATTATAGAAGAAGGAAAAAAGGACAAGGATTTTTATCTGGTGTCTTTGATTGTTTCTTAAATCGTTGAATGTAAGAGTGAAAATTTAACGAAGAAGTGAATTGCTTGGTATAATTGAAATCGGAGGAAAAAATAATGGATGCAAAATACAGAATTGATACACAAGAAAATAAAAGATTTATGAAAGATATGACGCAGAGCCTGTTGGAGTTTGGAAAGCATTTCGCATCTCCGGAAGGAAGTGCTTATTACCTTGGAGATGATGGTACACCATGGGCAGACCGACCGCGCGAGACTTGGATTACCTGTCGTATGGCACATGTGTATAGCATGGGGTGTATGCTTGGATATCTGGATAGTGATAAATTAGTCGGAAAAGCGTTGAAAGGACTTACGGGGGAATTACGTGACAAAGAGTTTGGCGGATGGTATAGTGGTATTACAAGCGATGGAAAAATATTGCCAAACAAACAATGTTATGCACATGCATTTGTGATATTAGCAGCATCGTCCGCGATTCTGGCCGGAAAGTCAGAAGCAAAAAAACTGCTACAGGATGCTTTGGATGTCTATGATCTTCGATTCTGGAATGAAGAAGAGGGACTTTCCTGTGATACTTGGAATACGGAATTCACAAAGCTTGATTCTTACAGAGGAATCAATGCAAATATGCATACCGTAGAAGCATTTCTTGCTGCGGCAGATGTGACAGGAAATCAGATTTACCGAATGCGTGCAGGGCGGATTATACGACATGTGATTGCGTGGGCTGGTGAAAATGATTGGAGAATTCCAGAACATTTTACAAGTGATTGGATTGCGGATCTTGAATGCAATAAGGATCATCCGGCAGACCAGTTCAAGCCATATGGCGCAACTCCGGGACACGGAATTGAGTGGGCAAGACTCATAGTACAGTGGGCGGTATCAACATATCAGGATGATGAGAAAAAAGAGCCGTTTATTGAGGCAGCAGAGCAACTGTTTATAAGAGCAATCACTGATGCATGGAATGCGGATGGCGCGCCGGGCATTGTCTATACGACTGACTGGGAAGGAAAGCCGGTTGTACATGACCGGATGCACTGGACATTGGCGGAGGCAATTAATACATCGGCAGTGTTGTACCGTATTACCGGGAAAAAGGAGTATGCAGACCGGTATGCGGAGTTTATGCAGTATCTGGATGAGAAAGTACTTGATCATACATGTGGTTCATGGTTCCATCAGTTAGATGAGAGCAATCAGCTTTTGTCGACGGTATGGCCCGGAAAATCAGATTTATATCATGCGTTCCAGGCAACGTTGATACCATATAACCGTGTGGACCTGTCGATTGCGTGTGCAATAAAAGAGAAAAAAGATGGAGGATTGGAATGAAGAATTTAGATGTTATTGCATTGGGTGAATTATTAATAGATTTCACAGAAAATGGATTCAGTGCAAATGGAAATCCGTTGTTAGAAGCAAATCCGGGTGGTGCACCATGTAATGTGTTGGCGATGCTTCAGAATCTTGGAAAGAAAACGGCATTTATCGGTAAAGTAGGAAAAGACGCATTTGGCGATTATTTAAAGGATACCGTCTGTCAGGCAGGTATTGACGTGACGAATCTGATACAAGATGCAACAGTTCCGACAACGCTGGCATTTGTACATACGGCAGCAGATGGGGATCGTAGTTTTTCTTTTTATCGTGAGCCGGGGGCTGATATGATGTTATCGGAATCAGAAATTGATTACAGTCAGATTGCGGATGCAAAAATCTTTCATTTTGGAACCCTGTCAATGACGCATGATGGAGTGCGGGCAGCAACAATAAAAGCGGTGGATTATGCAAAATCACATGGTTTGTTGATTTCATTTGATCCAAACTACCGGCCGCTTCTGTGGAAAAAGGAAGAAGCAGCAAAAGAGATGATCCGGTATGGCTGTTCCGTTTGTGATATCTTGAAAATCTCCGATGACGAGATTACATTCATTACGGGAAAAGACATAGTGGAAGAGGCAATTCCCCTATTTATGAAGATGTATCAGCCGAAGCTTATGTGCGTGACGTGTGGAAAACATGGAAGTATTGCAATCTATAAGGATATGCAGGTTGCTTGTGATGCGGTGTTGCGTCCGGATACGATTGAGACAACCGGGGCAGGAGATACTTTTATGGGTTGTATGCTTAATTACGTATTAGAACATGGGATTGAGAATCTTACAGAAGATGATCTGAGGCGGATGCAGCAATTTGCAGCTATGGCTGCTTCTATTATCACAACAAGAAAAGGTGCGCTGAAGGTGATGCCGACAAAGAACGAGATAAGAGCCGATGAATTATAGAATGACAATCAGCTACGATGGCACGCGCTATCATGGCTGGGAAAGTAAAAAAGAAGTGGATACGATCGAGGGAAAACTGGAAGCCGTATTCGCAAGAATGACAAATCAGGATGTAAAGATCCATGGAGCGGGAAGAACCGATGCAGGTGTGCATGCGAAGGGGATGGTTGCAAGCGGGTTTTTAGATACTACGCTTACACCAGAAGAAATCAAAGCCTATGTGAATCATTATCTGCCGGATGATATCTGCATCCGCGATGTAACAGTGGCATCCGAGCGCTTTCATGCAAGACTTAATGCTAAGGGAAAGGTGTATCAGTATACCTGCTATATCGGGGATGAAAAGCCGGTATTTGACCGGATGTATACGTGGGTATTGCCGGAATGGGTTACGAATGGGGCATCTGACCGGATGCCGGATATAGAAGCGATGCAAAAGGCGGCTGGATACCTGATTGGCACGCATGATTTTAAGAGCTTCTGTGGAAATAATAAGATGAAGAAGTCCACGGTGCGGACAATCTATGATATCACAATCGCGGTGGAAGAAGGATATCTGCGGATGTCCTTTTATGGAAATGGCTTTTTACAAAATATGGTTCGAATATTGACCGGAACGTTGCTAGAGGTTGGTTATGGACGCAAAGATGCGGGAGATATGGAAGCGATACTTGCTGCCTGTGACAGGCAGATGGCAGGGCCGACAGCACCTCCGCATGGCCTTACACTTCTGGAAGTAGAGTATTGAGCAAGACGAAAGGAAGGACACAAGATGTCAGGATATTTGATCAAGGACACAACAAAGGAAGAACGTGAGCAGATTGTAGCAGAATCGCTCGGAAATATTGCAGCAGCCTGTGATGGCTGTATGAGTGGCTTAGCGGAGATATATCAGGATTATATCGACGGGAAGAAGGAGCTGCGCGAGATTAACATGGAATTTAACGCCCGTTATGTGAAGGGAGAAGACATGCCACAGCGAAGCAGATGCCCAATGTGATTGAACTATGCGTTCATAGACAGTTGTACCAGTAGCGGGTACAATGATTGCTAGGTATGAAAAATGGAAGGGGATAAGAGATGGTTAAATGTTTTGTTACAGGCGATAATCATATCGGAAAAAAATACGACCGATATCCGGAGATTCGGGATCTGCTGATTGAAAGCCGGTTTGAGTGTCTGCAGGATATGATCCAATACGCTGAACGGGATAAGTGCGAGTTGTTTATTGTAACGGGGGATTTGTTTGAGAATACAAATACGGTCAAAGTAGCAGATGTAAAGCAAGTTGCTGAAATTCTGGCAGCGTTTTCAGGTACGGTGTTGGTTCTGCCGGGGAATCACGATTATTGTACCGGTGATGAAAAGGTGTGGCAGGATTTTGAAAAGGCACTTGCCAAGCTCGATCACAATGTTGTTTTGCTGAATAAGTATCAGGCTTATATATTTGATACTATGGAAGAGACAGTTGTTGTATATCCTGCATACTGCCAGTCCAAACATTCGGAAAATAATAATCTTGGATGGATCAAACAGGCACAGATCAATCCGTCAGTGATTAATATAGGAGTTGCCCATGGAGCGATTCAGGGGGTGACACCGGATATGAATGGACAGTATTTTATCATGACAGAGCAGGAACTTCTGGATATCCCTGTGGATGCGTGGATGATTGGGCATACACATATTCCATATCCGAATTGCCTGAAGGAAACGGAAGAGACAATCGGTTATAAGATTTTTAATGCAGGGACACATGTGCAGACAGACCTGAGCAATGCAACCGAGGGAAATGGATTTATTATCTCTATTTCAAAGGAAGATGGAAAGAAAAAGGTATCTGCACGGAAATATGTAAGTGGTAAGATTCGCTTCTATGATCTGAAAGGGCAGATGAAACCACAGTCGGATACGGCACTTTTCGATGGGTTAAGTGACATGCTGAAAGATATTTCATGTAATTCGGTCATTCGAGTGAAACTATCCGGAGCAGTGAAACAGACAGAGTATGAGAGAAAAGAAGAAATCTATAAGGAATTGTTCGGTAAATATCTGACCTATGAAGTGGATGACCGGGAATTAAACGAAGAGATCAGTGTGGAAAAGATACGGGCGGAATATGCACAGACAGGTTTTGCTGCACAGTTTCTGGAACAGTTTATTGGAAATCCGACGGAACTGCAGATGGCTTATGAACTGGTGAAGGCGTGTAAGGATAAATAGGAGGGGAACACTGTTATGAACATACAGAATGTTGGCTGTGATCAGTTTGCCGGGATTCAGCGAAAAAATATTGAGTTTGACCAAGGGTTGAATCTGATTATCGGGGATAATGAAACAGGAAAAAGTACGCTTGTTGATCTTATATATTTTTTGCTTTTCAAAGATGTAAAACTGGATGGGCGAACAGATGTAGAATTTCTTGATAAATATTTTCCGAAGAAAGTGCAGGGACCACAGGGGGATGTGATTGATGGTGTACTGGAGTTTGAAACGGAAAATGGTACATACAAAATAAAAAAAGAATGGGAAAAAGGTGCCGGAACCTGCAGGTTGGTATGTCCGGATGGAACATCCATCAAAAATATAGATCAGATTAATTCGATTTTAACGGAGGAATTGGGTTATTCTGCGGGCGTTTATGATGAAATTGTTTTTGCTTCACAGAAACGAAATCAGATGGCAGTGAAAAGCATCATGAGTAAGCTGCAGAAAAAAGCGGATATTGATGAATTGGGACAGACAAGAGATGTTCTGACATCCACGCTCACACAGGCAGCACTTGAGACGGGGGGTGTGTCACTCGATAAGATGGAACAGATGATCAGCCTGCATATGGAGCAGTTGTCCGGGCAGTGGGATCCGAAAGCAGACGCACCAAAGGGCGGTGCTTCCAGGGCGTCCTATAAGAACAAATGGCAGAAGAATGTTGGTGAGATTGCAGCGGCATACTACGAGATGGATGAAGCGCGTGCAAAGCAGCAGGAATGTGAGAGGTTAGAAGAACATGTTGAAAGTGGAAAGCTGCAGATTCGTCAACTGAGAGCAAAGAAGGAAGAAGTGGAGACAAAAAAAGAAGCTTTTCAGAAAGTCATGCGTGTGCTGGAACAGAAAAATCTGTTATGTGCATCTCTCGAAACGGCAGAGAGGGATGTACAGGAACAGGAAAAAATTTACATCAGCTGGCCGAAGTTTGAACACAACCAGGAGCAGGCACACTTGTTTAAGGAGAGGCTGGAACAGGCAGTGTTGCGTGAACGTTTTGAGATACTTGCAAATAAACGGGTGATGTATGAGAAGAAAAAACAGGAACTTGATTCATTGAACGTGGTTGATGCGCAGGATGTTACGAATTACAGAACGTGGAGTAATGAAAAACAGAAGGAAGAAAGCAAGCTAGCCGGCATGAATCTGGCAGCGAAGATCAAACAGCTTGGTGATACGGAAATCACTGTGAAATCGATTGCAAATGATGAAGTGATCTCTGGGAAGGACGGGATAATTGCAATTACGGAAGCGGTTGTTGTCCATATTCCGGGTGTGATGGAAATGCAATTGCAGCCACAGGGTGTTGATGTAGAAACGGTGAAAGCGAATATTGTAAAGTGTGATGCTAAGCTTCATGAACTTCAGGATAAATACGGAATAAAAGAATTTGAAGATCTGCAGGCAATGGAAAATCAATATATACAGGTTAAGACAGAAGCTGCAAATCTTAAGAATCTGTTTGATACGATGCTTGGAGATACGTCATGGGAGACATTACAAAAACAAAATGAAGAGATACCGGTGGATGTAGAGTCTGTAGAAGAAGTGAAGCGGCAGGTGGAGCAGTTATGCGGTCGGAATACGATTGATGCATATATTGGCAGTGTGAGCGCAATTTTAGATGGATATAAGCAAAAATATGAGAGTCAAGATGCCTTAGCTGAAAATATTAGGAAGTTAAAACTGGATATTATATCAAAAAAGGAAAAACTGCAGACGATGGCACAGATTCCGGAAGAATATCAGAATATTACAGATACGGATGCGTATCTGACTGATCTGCAAGGAAAGTCGGATGTGTGTGAGTCAAAGATAAAAGTGCAGGAACAAGATTTGCGTGGCGCGGAGATCGCACTTGGAAAATACGATAAAACAGCAGAGGAATATCACGACGCGTTTACAGAAAAAAGACTTGCGTGGGAAGCAAAAAAGATGGAATATGAGCATTGGGTTCATATTCATGATACATTCCTACAGATGAAAGAAAGTATAGGAGGAAATCCGGTTGAAGATATCGAGAAGAATTTCCGTGTGTATCTTGATGTGATTTCTGACGGAGCGGTGGCACTGGATTCCATCGATGATAAAATGTCTGTATCGCTTGCCAGTGGAAAGCATATGTTGACATATGATATTTTATCAGAAGGTACTGAGGAGACCGTCTCGCTTGCATTCCGGCTTGCTATGCTGGAGCATTTATTCCCGGAAGGAAATGGACTTGCTGTGTTTGACGATCCATTTGTGGATATGGATGCAAAACGAGTAAAGCAGAGTTGCCGGCTCATCGAGAAGTTTGCGGAGAAAAATCAGGTCATCTTTACAACCTGTGATGCAAAATATCAGGATTTAATGCAGGGAAACGTGATTTGCTTATAGAAACACTGTATTTTATAAGACGAAATGACTTGGGGCAGAAATACTGTAGTTACAGGAAAAGGACATTTGCAGATAATTTGCAGGTGTCTTTTTGCTTTCAATTATAAAGATGAATCAAATAGAATACATTGACATGTGTGCTACAAAGTGATATGATTTTGATATCAAAATAAAACATGTATCGATTCAAAGGGAGGAATTGGTTATGGAAGAGAAAATTTATACTACGAAGCGAAAAGGTATGGCAGTATTGCTGACGGTTTTATTCGTTTATCTGATTGCGATTGCAGGGGCTGTATTTGGAGCAGTCAGATATGAGGATTCTGCAGAAACAGGCTATCTGGTACTCATGGTTGTTTCTATCGTCGTGTTATCGCTTGGATGGTTTCCGCTGATTGGACTTCGGGTGTTGAAGCCGCAGGAAGCATTGGTTCTGACGTTGTTTGGCAAGTATGTTGGTACGATCCGGGAAGCTGGTTTTTACTTTGTGAATCCGTTTTGTACAGCCATCAATCCGGCAGCAACAACGAAGCTTGCGCAGAGTGGTGATATTCAGCAGACAGCAGCGAAGAGTGCATTTTCCATCTCTGCGGATGGTACATCTGTATCGGTTGATGGTTCTGCATCAGGAAAGAAGATTTCGTTAAAAGCGATGACACTGAGCAATGGCAGACAGAAGATCAATGACTGTCTTGGTAACCCGGTTGAAATCGGAATTGCAGTTATCTGGCGTGTAATGGATACAGCAAAGGCGGTTTTCAATGTCGATAACTATAAGGAATATTTATCCCTGCAGTGTGACAGTGCACTTCGTAATATCGTGCGTGTCTATCCATATGATGTGGCACCGAATGTTGATACAACCGGCGACGGTGTAGCCGATGAAGGCAGTCTGCGTGGTTCCGCAGAGGTTGTAGCATCCAGAATCCGTGATGAGATTCAGAGCAAGGTCAATGAGGCAGGACTTGAGATCGTGGAAGCAAGAATTACATATCTTGCATATGCACCGGAAATTGCATCTGTAATGTTGCAGCGGCAGCAGGCATCTGCTATTATAGATGCCAGAAAGATGATCGTAGACGGAGCGGTTGGAATGGTAGAAATGGCGTTAGAAGAATTAAATAAAAAACAGGTCGTTGACTTGGACGAGGAGCGAAAGGCAGCTATGGTTTCAAATCTCTTGGTAGTTTTGTGCGGCAACCATGATGCGCAGCCAATCGTGAACTCAGGAAGCTTATACTAGATGGCAGCGAAAAAACAGATTCCGCTCCGCTTATCGGAAAAACTGTATGCCGATATTGCCGCATGGGCAGAAGATGACTTTCGATCCGTCAACGGACAGATCGAATATCTCCTATCCGAGTGCGTGAGACAACGGAAGAAAGATGGAAAATACGTCTCTGAGGAGATTGACGTTCCACCGGAACTGGATATCAAATGATATGAGACAGGGGACACTCTTCGGGACAAAAACAACGTCCCCAAGGTAAGGAGGAATTGAGATGAAAAACCACATTACACTCAAGCAGAAGATTGTTGAGATACTTGCCTATGTTTTGATGTGGGCATCGATTGTGATCGGGATTATATGGTCTGCAAGGCTGCCGAAGGAAGTGGCAACACATTTTGACGCGGCTGGAAATGCAGATGGATATGGATCTCCGTATTCTTTCTTATTTTTACCAATTATTATGCTGATTACCTGTGGCATCAGTAGTCTAGTTTTACATTTTATGCCACCCGATCTGTGGAGCATGCCAGTGAAAGTAAAACCGGAACATGCGGTGCGTGTGTACAGAGACGTTGTCTGGATGATGGTGGGGATGGAATTTTGTTTTGGTGTATTTACGCTTTATAGCACGATAACCGCTTATATGCAGAAGATGGATGGCATGCTTGCAGCAACGTTTATATTTATGGCAGTTTTATTTGGAATTATTATATGGTGTATTGTTGCGTGTGTGCGGCATAACAGGTAGTGTTTAACGAAAACTTAACATGAGAATTACACAGTACAGATAGATTCGAACCGAGGAAACTGATACTTTACAGATAAGATCACATAGTTTATGTAGAACGATGTATGGTTTTATTGATAACCGGAATTGGAGAATTCGATGAGTCAGAAGCGGTTTCGAACAGGACATCTGAATGATATAGTAAACCAGGAGCATCGTACATGGTTGATTTTTCCGATCATCATGGGGGTGCTCCTGCTTCGTTATGGATGGGAAATTTTTACTGTGTCCAAGATACAGATGCTACTTCCAAATGCATTTGGATTTTTGGTAATCACATTTCTGATTGCACTGATGTTTGGCTGTATTCCTTTTTATATTCGTAGGGCAAAACTGCTTGGTGCAAAGAAAGAGCTGCTTTCGAATTGTACCTTTGTGACGATGCAGGATCTTGATTATTACCGGGATAAACTTATCGGACTGACACCGGGAGAAATCAGTTTACTGGAAGATTTGCAGATTGAGGAAGAAAAGGATCTCAGTGCATATATCCTCTGGTACGAGCATCTCGGATTGATCCGGGAAACGGAAGACGGGTACATACAGGGAAATCCCAAGCCGGGGGCGAATGAGAAAATGCGGGAGAGTGACCACTTTCTGATTGACAAGCTTCTGGAAGGAACGGCACAGAAGCATCTGCAGGAATGGAAAGAACAGATGATGGCAGATGCAGTAGCAGATGGTTTTCTGAAGAAACGAAGCGGAATCCTTCCATCTGCGATTGACCGCCATGCGAAGAAGATTGCTTTTTTGTGGGTGATACTTTTGATTGCCTGTATATTCCTGATTGCATCCGGTACAATGGAGCCAGTGATGCAGGAAGCATATGGGAATATCGCATTTCCGTTGTCGGACCGGATATTCTGGTTTGGCAGGAAATTGAACTGGATGCTTGCCAGCATGAATACGATAAGCGGAAAGGCAAATGAGGTCGAGCTGATTCTTCGTACACCGCACCTGCTTTCAACGATGACACTATGTTTTACGGTGTTTGCGCTTTTCTTTTTGCTGTTACTGGTACCGTTTTTATATCTGAAAATGCGTAGCAGCCAGTTGTTGGAGCGTGCAGACTATGTGCGGACAGCGCGTGGAAATGAATATGCGGAATATATCTGGGGTATGAAGAATTTTATTCACGATTATTCGTATCTGAATGAGGCGGAGAAGGATGCGCTTGCACTGTGGGATGATTATCTGATCTATGCAGTTTTGCTGGAGGAAAATACGCAGATACAAAAAGAGATCATGGCACGGATGAAACAGTAAAAATAGAGGAAAGAAAGGAAGAAACAAAATGGATGGAGCAGTGATTGTAAAAGTTGTAATTATGGCTTTAATATTAGTTCTTGTGATTGTAACAATCTGCACGTGTAATAAATTCATGGTACTGAAAACGCGGGCGGAGAATCAGGCATCGCAGATTGATATCCAGCTTGCCAGGCGGGCAGATCTGATTCCGAATCTTGTGGAGATTGTGAAAGGGTATGCAAAGCATGAGAAAGAAACACTTATGGCGGTGGTAGAACTTCGGAACCGGATGGAACTTGCGGATACAAGAAATGAGCGCTTTGAGGCAAACGAAGCGTTAAACCGGGCGTCGCGGGAAGTGTTCGCAGTGGCAGAACAATACCCGGAATTAAAGGCTGACACAAACTTTCTACAGCTGCAGACAGAGCTTGCTGAGACCGAAGACCGCGTGAGTAAGGCAAGGCAGTTTTATAACGATGCAGCTACGAAATATAATATCGAATTGCAGATGTTTCCGAAATCAATTCTTGCGAAGATATTTCATCTTTCAAAATTATCTCTGCTGGAATTCGGAAAGATGGAGAATCCAGGAATCCATTTTTAAGATATGCCAAGACGAAATCATAGACAATTTACAAAATAAGTATAAGAAATCAAATGAAAGAAGTGGAAAATATATCCACTTTTTTTCTTTTATGTTAGAATGTAGCTTGTGACAGTTGTGTCATTGCCTGCCGGTGCGCTGGTTTGAAAACCGTATGGAGTAAGACCGGCGGTATGAAAAGGAAGATTGTTAATCATGACAGGAGATGAATCATATGAAGCTATCATTGGCGCATACATTACAGCACTATGATAAAAAGAATATAGGGAAAGATATCTTGGCGGGGCTCATCATCATGGCAGTTTCTATTCCGATTTCGATGGGATATGCTCTGATTGCGGGCCTCCCTGCTGTGTATGGCCTGTATGGGTCGGTGTTTCCGATTCTGGCGTTCGCGCTTCTTTCAACGTCACCGCAATTCATATTCGGCGTGGATGCGGCTCCGGCAGCACTGATTGGTTCCGCAATTTTAACCTTGCATGTTGAGGCAGGAAGTGAAGAAGCCATGGCGATTGTACCGGTGCTTACATTTTTTGTCTCGGTGTGGCTGCTTGCATTTTCTTTTATGAAGGCGGGAAAGCTGGTCAATTACATATCGGCTCCGGTGATGGGAGGATTTATCACAGGTATCTGCTCGACGATCATTCTCATGCAGGTGCCAAAGATTCTTGGCGGTACGGCAGGAACCGGAGAGTTTTTTGAACTGGCAAAGCATATCGGGCAGACAGCAAAGCATGTGAATGTGCCATCCATCCTCTTAGGCGTGGCGTCGCTTGTAATCCTGCTTGTGGCGAAAAAACTGGTTCCGAAATTCCCGATGGCAGTTGTGCTGATGGTGGCAGGTGCCTGCTATACACGGTTTGGAAATGTGCGGGAGCTTGGAATCCAGACACTCTCGAAGGTGGAGACGGGACTTCCGCAGTGGCAGATGCCGGATTTTTCAGCTGTCTCAATCCGGGAGGCTGTGACAGTCAGCCTGTCGGTGGCAGTTGTAATTATGGCGGAGACGTTGCTCGCAGAGAATAATTTTGCACAGAAAAATGGGTACCGGATCGATGATAATCAGGAAATCTTTGCATTCTCCGTCGGAAACTTTCTTGCAGCCTTTACCGGGTGCTGTCCAATCAATGGCTCTGTATCCCGTACAGCAATGGGCGAGCAGTATCAGGGAAAGACACAGCTTACCTCACTTGTGGCAGGACTTTCCATGATCGTACTTTTACTGTGTGGAACGGGATTTATCCAATATCTGCCGGTTCCGGTGCTTACTGCAATCGTGATATCGGCATTGCTTGGGGCGACAGAGTTTGATCTGATGGCACGGATCTGGAAGGTCAGCCGGACGGAATGTATGATTTTTGTCGGTGCATTTTTAGGTGTGCTTCTGCTTGGTACGATCAATGGTGTTTTGATCGGTATTTTGCTTTCCTTTGCGGAGGTGATTATCCGGACAGCCAAGCCATCCACCTGCTTTCTTGGGATTCAGCCGGGACATAAGCATTTCCGGGATTTGAAAGAGAGCAGCCAGATCCATGCATTGTCCGGTGTGCTTGTTTACCGGTTCAGCAGCAATCTGTTCTTTGCAAATGTGCAGGTGCTGAAAAACGATATTGAGGATCATATTAAACCGGATACGAAAGCTGTAATCCTTGATGCGGGCGGAATCGGAAGTCTGGATATTACTGCGGCAGACTGCCTGAAGCGACTGCATCAGTCATTAAAAGAAAAGGGCATCCGGTTCTATATGACAGAACATATTTCGGATGTGAACGAACAGTTAAGGAAGCTTGGCCTCGGATATCTGATTGAGGAGGGGTGCGTGCGCAGAACCATCCATATCGCATTGAAGGATATGGGAATCAACCGTCCGTATCCACTGGAGGACGGTGTGGATAATGAGGATCGCAGTGCGTCACGGAAACGTGCAGATAACCGTGTGCAGGAGTTTGTGTGGGCGTTCGGTTCCGATGCGGAAAAACAGATCGAGCGTCAGATTGAAAAGCAGATTGCACAGCTAAAAGAAAGTGGGGATATCGAGGATCTGCTGCATGGACGATGGGCGCATATGGAGGAACTTGACGAAGATGAGTGGCTGGAACACTTGGAGGAACACCTGAAGGAGATTGTCAATATATCCGGCAAGGATGAACATACCCTTGCAATGCAGATTGAGGAACATAGAAAACAGGTGCATGACCGGATTGCCAAGAATCATCCGGAACTTGCAGAACGTTTCAAGGAGCGCAGACATGTGCTTGATGCACATCTGAAAGAACGCCATCCGAAGGTGTATGAGCTTGTACTGCAGTCGCGGGAGAAGAATGACCGGAATCATTGATTGCTTATATGTGGGAGATGCCGAAATTCTGCTTTGACGATTCGTGTAAAACAGATTGAAACAAACAGGTAACTATGCTAAAATATATACGATTATGTGGCGTATATAGAAATCTATGGCAGACAATGAATCTACATGCGTGAATGTTGTTTGTTGCTGCCGACAGCCCGAAAAACAGGAGGATTTATACGATATGGAACAGTATAAAGAGCAGTTTATTGAATTTATGATTGATTGTAACGTATTGAAGTTTGGTGATTTCGTGACAAAGAGCGGAAGAAAGACACCATTTTTTGTAAATACAGGTTTTTACAGAACAGGTTCCCAGTTGGCACGTCTGGGTGAGTATTATGCGGAGGCAATCAAGGACAAGTTCGGTTTTGATTTCGATGTGCTGTTTGGACCGGCATATAAGGGAATCCCACTTTCCGTAGCTACAACAATGGCGATTGCCAACAAGTATGATGCAGACATCCGTTACTGCTCAAACCGTAAGGAGATCAAGGACCACGGGGATAAGGGAATCCTGCTTGGAAGTCCGATCAACGATGGCGATAAGGTTGTGATCATTGAGGATGTAACAACTGCAGGCACATCCATTCAGGAGACGCTTCCGATTGTGAAAGCGCAGGGCGATGTCGATGTACTTGGTCTTGTTGTATCGGTTGACCGTATGGAGCGTGGTCAGGGCGAGAAGAGTGCACTGATGGAGATCGAAGAAAACTATGGATTAAAGACGACTGCAATCGTAACGATGGCAGAGGTAGTAGAGCATCTGTACAACAAGCCTTATAAGGGAAAGGTTGTGATTGATGACACCTTGAAGGCAGCGATTGACGCATATTATGAGCAGTATGGCGTAAAATAGTTTTATTTGCAAGTATGGGAGGTCTAAAGTATGGAGAAGTTATATCATAAGCTCAATACAATCGGAATCAGCAATTTGGTTATAGGAATTGTGACAATTCTTGTCGGAGTTGGTGCAGGCGTTACGATGATTGTGAATGGTGCGCGCCTGATCACAGGCAAGAAAGACATCACGTTTTAGTGAGATTGTGAAAAATAAGTGAACTTACGGAATTGGATTGACAGAACTTTTAAGAGTATGGTACAGTTACCATACTCTTTTTTTAACAAATAAATTGAATTCTTTTTTCATTTTTGATAGACATACGAAGAAGTTCCACAGATTTCTACATATGGTAAAGGTATGGAGGAATATGTATGTTTATTTCATTTTTGAAAGATATAATTCACAAATTACAAGTAAATAAAACATGGAAACGCTGGGTTGCGTATGGTATCGTAATATTTCTTATCATGCAGAATTATTTCATTCCATTTGCATCGCAGGAGAGTACCTGTGAGATTGATACAGGAACGATTGGGGATGCAACGCATATAGATGCGGATTTTGAAGATGAAAAAGTGGATGTCACGGTGGAGGTGCTGGAAGATGCTGTACAACTATATAGTTCGGCATTGGATTACTATCGAATTACACCGGATACGAAGAATCCATTTGTTGCGTACGCAATGACGATTCCAAGAGGAAGCGGAAAGAAACAGGACAATCTGTGTGCGACATATGTATCAAAGGCGTTGTATGGGTATTATGGTCAAAAGGCTGCTGTGTCGGGAATGACACGCGTGATTCAAATATCAAATCAACTCGAGGCAACAGAAAACTGGGAATGTGTATATAAAGATGTAAATTGTTTCACATCAGCCGGTACAGATGAACAATATGATAGATTGTTTGACAGTCTGACAAATAGCGGTGATGTTGTATGCTTCGTAAATAAAAGCTTTTCGGATCAGGTGCATTGTGCAATTGCAGGTGGTGGATCCGCGCTTGTTGGACATCTTACAAGCTCAGGCTGGGATTCGGTTCGGGCATCGTATTATCTGGCAAATGCGGTAGATAAGAGGAAGATATGTACCGGAATGATGGTTTTCAGGTACAAGGAAGTAAAACCACCGGGAACTGTTCAAGTATGCAAGAATTATGATGAATCATTGTATCGGACAGATCCGGTGTTGTATGATATCAGTGGGGCAAATTATGGAGTATATACCAGTGTTTCGGATGCGAAGGCAATGCAAAACGCGGTGGGATATTGTTATATTGAGCCGGGAGAGCAGGGACAGGCTGCAGCGGATAATATATCTACAGTAGCTTACACAGAATTGAATGGTAGTGGAACACCTGTGGAATTGGCGGAAGGAACTTATTACATACGGGAGGTTACGCCACCGGTAAAGGGTGGATGGCTCCTGGACTCAAATATATATGAGACCAGGGTTGTGGCAGGGCAGCATACGCTTCTCGGTCAGCCAAGAGATCAGAATGCAACAGCAATTCATCCTGAAGGTTTTGGATATCAAGATAGCAGGATTGTCGGACCGGAAATGCCATATCTTGGATATATTTCTCTATCAAAACAGGTGTTTGATTCGTATAAAGATATGCTTTCAGGTAATGAAAATTATAACTATGCAGATATTGAATATACGGTGTATCGTGTGTCCGGAAATCAGCAGACAGATATCGGGGATGTATATGGCGTTTTTGGTGTAGATAAACAGGGACAGGGGATTGTTACATCCTGTAGATATGATTCTTCATGCTTAGGAAAATCAAGGATGGGACTGCCGCTTGGTTGGTATATGATCCGGGAGACAAAGACGAATAATTGTATGGAATTAAACAAAGAACCAAAGTGGGTTGAGATTACAAACACAGATCAAAATGTGATACATGTGGTGATGGAGGATCTGCCGGTAGTTGCAAGAACAGGCCTGCTGCTTCGCAAATGTGGAGAAGATGGATTACCTGTGGCACATGCATTGTACCGGGTTCAATATTATACTGCACGTATGGATCAGAATCCTTCGGAATTTGGAATACAGGCATCTAAGACATGGATGTTTCAAACGGATGCGCAGGGAGAAATTTATCTTTCACAGGAAGAACCATGGTTTGTAGAAGGTGATTCATTGTTTACGGATAAAGATGGATCTTTCATATTGCCTGCAGGAACAATCACCGTTCAGGAGATTCAGGCGCCAGACGGATATGTGGTGGATCCAACTGTATATGTGAGAAAAATTTCACCTGGAAATGATGGAAGAAAGCTTGCTATCGAACAGGAAATTACGGTAGTAGAGGAAGGTGTTCGTGGAGATATAAAGTTTCGGAAGGTGAATGAAGATGGAACGCCTCTTTCAAATATAAAGTTCTCAATTACAGATGTATATGGAGAATCGCATATTGTCTGGACGGATGAGGAAGGTTATTTTTCGTCGGAAGCTTCCTATATCTCACATGAAAAGGATACAAACAGCGGAAAGACGGAGAGCGGTATCTGGTTTGGAAGTCTTGATGTGGATGATACAAAGGGCGCGCTGCCATATGGGAAATATACGATTGAAGAGTTACGATGTGAAGCAAATAAAGATAAATATCGTACTATGGAACCACAAACGTTTGAGATTACAGAGCATGGGACAGTGATTGATCTCGGCGATTTTGTCAATCTGTTTTTCCCGGAAATTCGGACAAAAGCATACTGTGAAGAATCGCAATTCGATTTGGAATCTTTTCAGACGGAGAATCAGATATTCTGTATAGATACGGTTGAGATGGAGAACTTGGATGTGGGACATACGTATACGATTTCCGGGCAGCCGTATCGTAAAGATACAGGTGAAATGTTGGATCAGGAACTATGGAGTTGTTCGGAAGAAAGCTTTCAGGCAACGGCTACGGATGGCTGTGTGGATGTGGCGTATACTTTGAAAATGACAGAAGAATTGTATGACACGGAAATTGTCTTCTTTGAAACTATGACGGATGAAGCGTATCCCGATGAAGTTGTTGCCAGACATGAGGACCTTGCGGATATGGCACAGACGATCTATATTCCACCGAAACCGGAGATGCCTCCAGAGCCGGAAGAGGAAGAACAACCGGTGAAAACATTATCTGCAGTCAGATCACATGATGCTCAACCGGAAGTAAAGACCGGAGATGATGCACATTTATTTTTGATATTGCTGATTGCTTCTACAAGCCTGGTCGCTGTTGTTATGATGCTGACAATAAGAAGGCGGAAAAAGAAAAAGTAAGAAAAGCATCCCCATCTGACGATGGGGATGTTTTTTAACGTTGTAGTGTTTTGTGTTTGCTTAAAAGCTCAATGAAATCTGTCGAGGTTAAAGGCTTAGAGAATAAATATCCTTGTAATGTGTCGCAGAACTGATCCTGCAGAATCTGTAACTGGGCATTGTCCTCAACACCCTCCGCAACTACGGAGATATTCATCTTATGGGCCAGATTAATAATCGAGTCAGCGATGCAACGGTCTTTTTCGTTACTGCAGATTCCGTCAATGAACGATTTATCAATTTTCAGTGTATCAATTGGAATCTGGGTCAGGTAATTGAAAGAAGAGTAGCCGGTACCAAAGTCATCTAAAGCGATGGAACAGCCAAGCTCCTTCATTTGATTAATCAGCATCAGGTTGTGCTCAAACGAATTCATCAATACACTTTCCGTGATCTCAATTTCCAGATGTTTTAAGTCCATTCCTGTTTTTTGTGGGATGTTCTTTATAATATCTATCAGGTGATTATCCTTCAACTGAGTGGTTGAGACATTTACAGAGACACGCAATGGACCAAAGCCGCTCTTGATCAGTACCTGATTGAAATTGCAGGCTTCAATCAGTGCCCATTCTCCAAGGCTGTTGATAATTCCTGTTTCTTCTGCGATTGGTATAAATTCTGCCGGAGAGATAAATCCAACCAGTTCAGATTCAATACGCATCAACGCTTCGTAGCCGGTTACCTGACCGCTTTCAACATTAACCTGTGGCTGATATTGTAAGTATATCTCATTTTTTTCAATGACATGAGCAAGAATTTCTGCCAGATCGTTTTTACGGTTGACATCATCTTCCATATAACTGTCGAAGAAACGATAACTGTTTTTACCGGAGTTTTTCGCATTGTACATTGCAATATCTGCATTTTTGATCAGTTCGCTTACGGTCAGTCCGTTATTTGGGAAGACGGCGATACCGACACTCATGGAAACCATTGCTGTTTCGTCATTCAAAACAAATGGATGATGTACAATATTGACAAGCTGGCTGGCAAAATTCTCGAGGTCATCAATCGTATCAAATCGGTTCTTCAGGATCAGGAACTCATCGCCACCGTTTCGTGCCAGAATATCATCCGAAGCGATACAGGAAAGCATACGGTCGGATACGTCCTTTAACAGAAGATCGCCGTAGTCATGTCCGAGTGTATCGTTGATATTCTTGAAGTTATCCAGATCAATGAAGAAGATTGCGTGTTTGCTTGCTCCGACACTTGCGTCGTGGAAAATCTCATAGGCGTATTTCATAAAGGCAACACGGTTATATAATCCGGTTAAACCGTCATGGTAGGCGAGTTGTTCGATATGTGCGTAGTTCTTTTTTAGTTCCTGCTCGCTGACTTCCAAGGCAGCCTTGGAAGCGGAGAGCTCTTTATAGTTGCTGGAGATGATATCCATCATGCTGTTAAACATGCGGGAGAGATCACCAAATTCATCTTCCGAGTCGACATCACATTTGACATCCAGATTGCCGGAAGCAGCATCTGTCATATTGTCACGTAAGATGTAAATCGGTTCGGTATATTTTGCAGACAGAATACGGCTCACCCAGATTGCAATCATCAAAATAATAATGAGCGTGATGAGCATCGTAATCGGCAGTGTAGCCAATATCTGCTGATACTGAGTTCCCTGCTCTTTGATCAGATATAACCAATTAGAATCGGATAATTTACAAAAGCCATAAATATTTTTAAAGGAGGATGCTTTTAGATGTCCATAATCCTCTGTACTATCAGCGCTGTTCAGACAGTTAAATGCCTGAGTTTCCAACTCCCTTTGCCCGGTCAGACCAGTGGAGGAGAAGAGGTAGCCGCCATCATTTGTCAGGATGAATGCAGAGCCATCTTCCGGGATAAAGGAACCAAAATACTTGGAATTGATATTGGCGCGGATCAGGCCAACAATCTGATCCTTGATAATGATCGGTGAGACAACATCGATGCTTTCAATCTCGTCGAGAGGAGAACACTGCAGAATTTCGGTTTCCTTGATTTCTTCGACCGGAGTTGTCATATGCTCCTGCCAGTCGGAAGTGTTGGAACTATCAGAGCTTGTTATGTAATAGCCGTTGACATCGTAGAGATAATAGTTGACATTGTGTCCGGTATAATCAGACGCTGTTGTGAACAGTTCTGAGACATTGGTAAAATAAGGAGAATCATTCCCGAGTGTGACACCATTGTAATTTTCTAACACAAGATTCTGGATGTTTGTACCGTTGGCGAGACCTTCAACTTCAGCAATCTGTGAATTTAACTGGGCTTGAAAACCCATACCGTAATTTTTGGCAAGTTCAACTGTGGACTGCGTTGCGAGATCCATATATTTTTTGTAGGATAAATTATAAGTAAAGATTGTCAGAAATATCAGTGGCAGAGATGCCATTAAAACAAGCGACAATCGCAATGATTTTTGTATAGACATAAGTATATTCCCCGTTTTTCGCAAAGTAATAAAAATATCTATCATAAAGACAATAGACTATATATATTATATAGGATAAAAATGGATTATTCAATGAGGAATGCTGTATTTTTTGCATTTGCGGGATGGTTGCTTTTTGATTGAATATTGTGTATAATAACAAGAAAATTATGACTTTTTGACAGAAGAGAAGAGTTACATGAAGGAGGGGCGTTATGTTTGGAGTTTATTTTGGAAAATATCTCGAAGATGTCGGTGTATTGACGCATGAGCAGTATACGGAAATCGTAGAGGCAAGTCGTACAGCACGTGTGAAGATGGGACTGCTTGCAGTGAGCGAAGGACTTATGACGAAGGAACAGGCAGATGAGGTCAATCAATTACAAGCGATGAAGGATGCCAGATTCGGAGATATTGCAGTGGAGAAGGGGTATCTGACAGAAGATCAGGTAGGAAAGCTTCTGAAAAAGCAGGGTGATTCGTATCTGTTATTTGTGCAGGCGCTTGTGGAGCGGAAGCTTCTTACATTGGAAGATATTCAGAAGTATCTGAATCATTATAAAAAGTCAGAGCGGTATACTGCACTTGAGATTGATGCATTAAAGAGCTCAGATATTGATAAGATCATCCAGATCTTTTTAAAGGACAATCAGGTTCCGGCTGCGGTGAAAGATTATCTTGCATTGTTTGCCAGAAATATGGTTCGTTTTGTGGATAACAAGATTCGTTTCGAGCGGATTGAACGCATTCATACATATACAAGCAAATACATTGCAAGCCAGTGCTTTACCGGTGATTACAATTTGTTTATTGGCATCTGTAATGTCGGAACAAAGCCGATTGCAACGGAGTTTGCGAAGGAAGAGTTCGAAGCGATTGATGAGGACAGTCTTGATGCGGTCTGTGAGTTTATCAATGTATGTAACGGATTGTTCGCTTCAAAGGAGTCTCTTGAAGGTGTGCACATTGATATGCTTCCGCCGGAGATGTATACAGATATTACAACGATTAGTTCAGATGGCATGATGTTCCTGCTTCCTTGCTATGTACGTGGTGAGCGTGCAGATGTTGTGATTTGCATGGAAACAAAGTGGAATGTCAGCTAATAAAGCAGATACTAGGAAAGAATCAGATAAATTGAGATAAATAAGGAGAATGATTGATCATGGCAAATATATTGATTGTAGATGATTCCAGAACATCTCGTAAAATTTTAAGAGGACTTTTGGAAGCAAACGGATATGTAGTTGTTGGTGAGGCGAAAAATGGACAGGAAGGTTATGATATGTACGCACAGTACAAGCCGGATCTTGTCACTATGGATATTACAATGCCGGTGATGTCAGGCGTTGACAGCCTGAAGAAAATCAAGGCAGATTTCCCGGATGCAAAGGTTGTTATGGTATCTGCAGCCGGACAGCAGCACAATATGCTGGAGGCAGTACAGAGTGGCGCTTCAGAGTTTATTGCAAAGCCTTTTGATGCGGACACAATTAAGAATGTGCTTCAGAATGTACTTGGTAACTGAGAAACATAAGTAAGATGCAGCAAAGTGGTCGTATATACAGGATTCGTATATATGACCATTTGTGTTGTTTGAATAAAGTCAGTGGAGTCGTTATAATGATAGAGACAGTTGTATCCGTAGATTTAATGGTGGAAGAAGAACTGAAGGTAAAGAAAAATCATCTGACACCGGATTTTCCTACGGGAGAAGAAAAGAGAATCTGTATTGTATCCGGATTGTACGGAGATGAACTGCAGGGACAGTATATCTGTTATGAGGTCATTCGCCGAATCAAGCTGGAGTATGAAAATCTGACCGGAATCGTGGATGTGTATCCGGCATTAAATCCGATGGGACTGGATTCTAAGACAAGAGAGATTCCGGGTTCCGGCATTGACATGAATTCCATATTTCCGGGTTCAAAGTTAGGAGCATTGGGAGAATATACCGCATCCTGCATTTTTGAAGATATCAAGGGAGCGGATGTTTGTATTGATCTGCATGCGAGTAATTTATATGTACATGAGGTACCACAGGTGCGTATGAATGATGACCGGATTGATGAACTGATGCCGATTGCCAAATATCTGAATGTCGATATGATCTGGATTCATCCGAGCAATTCAGTATTAAACGGAAGCCTTGCGTATTCCTTAAATGAGGTTGGGGTACGTTCGGTTGTGATTGAGTCCGGGGTAGCATACCGGATCAATCAGCAGTATTGCAATGAAATCGTGGATGGACTTTTTGCGCTGATGAAGGAGATGGGAATCTGGAAGGGGGCAACTGTGACACCAAAGAAGGTTCCGATCACAAACGATAAAGATATCCGATATATTAATGCAGAGAGTAGTGGTATTTTTATTCCGGGAGTACAGTTATTTGCACAGGTGAAAAAAGGGGATGAACTTGGAACAGTTGTCAATGTGATTACCGGATCGGTGGAAGAGGTCGTGTATGCCACGGGAGACGGCATGATTTGTTCCATGCGCGATTATCCGGTTATTGAGGAAGGCTCCTTGCTTGCGAGAATCGTGGGAGGAAACGCCTATGAATAAAGAGATTATCTTTTCCATGAACACAGCGTTTCGTGGAGAGTTTAACATTCATGGATATTCATATGGACGCGGAGATAAGGCGGCATGTATCGTTGGTTCTATGCGTGGAAATGAATATCAGCAGTTATATATGTGCTCGCTTCTTGCACAGAGACTGGCAGAGATCGAGGCACAGGGAGATGTGGTAGCCGGAAAGGAAATCCTGCTGATCCCGACGCTTAATTACAGTTCAATGAATGCGGAAAAGAAAAAATGGATTTCAGACGATTCGGATATTAACCGATCATTTCCGGGAAATATTGAGGGAACTGCGACAAGCCGTATCGCGGCGACCCTGATGAAACGTGTGAAGGATTATTCATACGGCATCCAGTTTGCAAGCTTTTATCTGCAGGGAATTTCGATTCCGCATGTGCGTATGATGGAGACAGGTACAGAGAGTACAAGTCTTGCAAATTTGTTCGGTATGCCATATGTACTTACCGGGGATACGCGTTCGTTTGATACGGCGACACTCAATTACAACTGGCAGAAGATGGGAACGCAGGCATTTTCGGTTTATTCTTCCACAACCGATACGCTGGATGGGGAGAGTGCGAAGATGGCAGTGAGTGCAGTGCTTCGGTTTCTGACACGTATGGGAATCATCCGCTATGAGAGTCATGGTGGATATATTTCAACGACATTAAAAGAGAAGGATCTTGTGTCGGTGCGGGCCGATGAGGCGGGTTTTTTCCGTTGTATTGTCGGGGTAAACCAGGAGGTAAAACGTGGGCAGGTGCTTGCGGAAATCATTAACCCGATGGATGGTAATATTAAGGCTGAAGTTTTGGCTCCGACGGATGGAATTGTATTTTTTGTACAAAATTCCCCACTCGTGTTCCAAAATGTGGTAATATACAAAATTGTAAGACGTATGCACCAGTAACGTGCAGGAAGGAAATTACAAAATTCAGGAGGAAAGTCATGAGCAAGGTTAGACGAATCTATGTAGAAAAGAAAGATGCTTATGCGGTTAAGGCAAAGGACTTAAAGAAGCAGTTCAAGGATTACCTTGGAATCAAAGCTGACAATGTCCGGGTTCTGACACGGTATGACATGGAAGGTGTATCGGAGGATACCTATAAGAAAGCGAAGGTAACAATTTTCTCGGAGCCACCGATTGATGTCGTATATGAAGAATCATTCCCAATGAATGAGAAGGAGAAGTGCTTCTCGCAGGAATATCTTCCGGGACAGTTTGATCAGCGTGCGGATTCTGCAGAGCAGTGTGTCAAGCTTCTGAACGAGGAGGAGACACCGGTCATCAAGACAGCCACAACTTATGTGGTAGAGGGTGATGTGACAGAAGAGCAGATGCAGACAATCCGGGAGTACGTTGTAAACCCGGTTGATTCCCGTATCACAGACGAGACAAAACCGGAGACTCTGGTTACAAACTTCGAGGAACCTGCAGATGTGAAGATCTTCGATGGATTCAAGGATATGCCGGAAGCAGAACTTACGGCATTGTATGATTCCCTCGGACTTGCTATGACAATCAAAGATTTTGAGCATATACAGAAGTATTTTAAGAATGAGGAACACAGAGATCCGTCTATGACAGAAATCCGCGTGCTCGACACATATTGGTCTGACCATTGTCGTCATACAACATTCTCAACAGAGCTTACAAATGTTGCATTCGATGATGGTTATTACAAGGATGTGATTGCTGAGACATACGACCGTTATGTCGGTGCGACAAAGGAAATGTACAAGGGCAGAGACGATAAGTTTGTCTGCCTGATGGATATCGCTCTTATGGCAATGAAGGAACTTAAAAAGGCCGGTAAGCTTGATGATCAGGAAGAGTCAGATGAGATCAATGCATGCTCCATTGTTGTTCCGGTTAAAGTTGATGGTGTAGAAGAAGAGTGGCTGGTGAGCTTTAAGAACGAGACACACAATCACCCAACAGAGATTGAGCCATTTGGTGGCGCTGCAACCTGTCTGGGTGGTGCAATCCGTGATCCATTGTCAGGACGTTCATATGTATATCAGGCAATGCGTGTGACAGGTGCTGCAGATCCGACTGTATCTTTGAAGGATACGATGCATGGAAAGCTCCCGCAGAGAAAGATCGTAAAGGTTGCTGCCGAAGGTTACAGTTCCTATGGTAACCAGATTGGTCTTGCAACCGGACTGGTAAAGGAAGTATATCATCCAAATTATGTGGCAAAGCGTATGGAAATCGGTGCCGTTATGGGTGCTGCGCCAAGAAGATGTGTGAAGCGTCTGAATTCTGATCCGGGCGACATCATCATTCTGCTCGGTGGACGTACCGGACGTGATGGCTGTGGTGGAGCAACCGGCTCTTCCAAGGCACATACTGAAAGCTCGATTGAGACATGTGGTGCTGAGGTTCAGAAGGGTAATGCACCAACTGAACGTAAGATTCAGCGTCTGTTCCGCCGGGAAGAGGTTGCAAGCCTGATTAAGAAATGTAACGACTTCGGTGCCGGTGGTGTATCGGTTGCAATCGGTGAGCTTGCCGATGGTTTACAGATTAACCTTGACAAGGTTCCAAAGAAATATGCAGGCCTTGATGGTACAGAACTTGCGATTTCTGAGTCACAGGAGCGTATGGCGGTTGTTGTTGATCCGAAGGATGTCGACAAGATGATGCAGTACGTTGCAGAGGAAAACTTAGAGGCAGTCGCAGTTGCTGTTGTGACAGAAGAGAAGCGTCTGGTACTTTCATGGAGAGGTAAGGAAATCGTCAATCTGTCCCGTGCATTCCTTGATACAAACGGTGCACATCAGGAGACAGATGTCAAGGTTGCCATGCCGGATGCATCCGCAAAATATTTTGACGAGAAGAAGGATGCTTCGGATGTGAAGAAGCTCTGGTTAGATACACTTTCTGATTTGAACGTCGCTTCCCAGAAGGGACTTGTGGAGATGTTCGATTCTTCCATCGGTGCAGGTACCGTTACAATGCCGTATGGTGGTAAGTACCAGCTTTCTGAGACTCAGACGATGATTGCAAAGCTTCCGGTATTAAAGGGAAAGACCGATACGGTTACTATGATGAGCTATGGCTTTGATCCATATCTGTCAAGCTGGAGCCCATACCACGGTGCTATCTATGCGGTACTGACATCTGTTGCGAAGATTGCTGCAGCTGGTGGAGATGTAAGTAAGATAAGACTGACATTCCAGGAGTATTTTGAGAGACTTGGTACAGATCCATATCGTTGGGGCTTGCCGCTTTCTGCATTGCTCGGCGCATATGATGTACAGATGGGTCTTGGACTTCCTTCTATCGGTGGTAAGGATTCCATGTCCGGTTCTTTCAATGATATTGATGTTCCGCCTACGCTGGTCAGCTTCGCCGTTGATGTAGCAAGTTATCAGGATGTGGTAACTCCGGAACTCAAAAAAGCAGGCAATCAGCTTGTGTGTTTCGATATCAAGCGGGATGCTTATGATAAGCCGGATTATCAGGATGCCATGGATAAATACGAGAAGCTGCATCAGGCAATCACAGAGGGCAAGGTTGTATCAGCTTACGCAATCGGTTTCGGTGGTATGATTGAGGCGATTTCAAAGATGGCATTTGGTAACAAGCTCGGTGTGAAGCTTGCAAAGACCGTTGATGCAGATGATCTTACAGCGAAAAAATATGGTTCTATCATTCTCGAAGTAGAGAAGGACAATGTGACAGAGCTTGGTATTCCATGTACAGTCATCGGTGAAGTACAGGATGCACCGGAGTTCGTATATGGCGATGCTGTAATTGCAATGGATGAAGCATTAGATGCATGGACAAAGAAGCTTGAGAAGGTATTCCCGACAGAGTCCGGCGTGGAGCAGAATGATAAGATTAACGATACATTGAAGATTGTAGACGGAAAGGTAAGTACAGGAGTGTATGATGCCGGTTCCATCTATGTAGCAAAGAATAAAGTTGCAAAACCAAAGGTATTTATTCCGGTATTCCCGGGAACAAACTGTGAATATGATTCAGCAAAGGCATTTGAGAATGCGGGCGCTGAGGTTCAGACGATCGTATTCCGCAATATGGATGCACAGGGTATCCGAGATTCGGTAGATGCATTTACAAAGGCAATCAGTGAGAGTCAGATCATCATGTTCCCAGGTGGCTTCTCCGCTGGTGATGAGCCGGATGGTTCCGGTAAGTTCATTGCAACTGCATTCCGGAATGCAAAGATTGCAGATGAGGTTATGAAGCTTCTGCATGAGCGTGATGGACTGGCACTTGGTATCTGTAACGGATTCCAGGCACTCATCAAGCTTGGTCTTGTTCCTTACGGCGAGATCCGTCCGCAGGAGGATGATTCACCGACACTGACAATCAACAGCATCGGCCGTCATCAGTCCAAGATGGTTTATACGAAGGTTGTTACAAACAAGAGCCCATGGCTGCAGAAGGCAAAGCTTGGAGGTGTGTATACCGTACCAATCTCACATGGTGAAGGACGTTTTGTTGCAAGCAAAGAGTGGACAGAGAAGCTCTTCGCAAATGGACAGGTTGCAACCCAGTATGTCGATATGGATGGCAATCCGACGATGGATGAATATTACAATGTCAATGGTTCTTACTATGCAATCGAGGGTATCACAAGTCCGGATGGCCGTGTACTTGGTAAGATGGCACACTCTGAGCGTAAGGGAACAGCAGTGGCAGTAAATATTTACGGAGATCAGGATCAGAAGATCTTTGAGTCCGGTGTTGCTTATTTCTCATAAATAAAGGTTAAGATTGCGGCATGGACACATGTCACGGAAAGGGGATGTGTGTTCATGCCACATATTATTTCTATACGGAATTTACAGGATACGGATCTGGATATATACGCCAGACTTTCAGAGGTGCAGTTACTTCGTTACCGGGAGCCGAAACCTGGTATCTTTATTGCGGAAAGTCCGATCGTCGTGGAGCGGGCACTTGCTGCAGGGTATCATCCTATCTCAATCCTGATGGATGAGGAAGAACTGCCCAAACAACAGGCATTGTTGGATCGATGTGGAGATATTCCGGTTTATACTGCAAAGTTTGATATATTGACGCAGATTACAGGCTTTAAGCTGACGCGTGGAATGTTATGTGCGATGGATCGAAAGAAGCTTCCGGAAGCAGGTGCTTTATGTGGAAATATGCACCGGATTGCTGTACTCGAGGATGTGATGAATCCGACGAATGTCGGTGCAATCTTTCGTTCGGCGGCAGCACTTGGCATGGATGCAGTGCTTCTGACGCATGGATGTGCTGATCCGTTATACCGCAGGGCAATCCGTGTCAGTATGGGTACGGTGTTTCAGATTCCGTGGACATATCTGCCAAAGTCATCAGAGGATACAGCACAGGTTCTTCATGCACTCGGATTTCCGTGTGTAGCAATGGCACTCCGGGATGATTCGTGTGAGATCTGCGACCCGCGGTTTGCAAAGCTTGATAAACTCGCTGTGATCCTTGGAACAGAAGGAGAAGGATTGCGGCAGGAGACGATCACACACAGTGAATATACGGTGAAGATACCGATGACACATGACGTGGATTCACTGAATGTGGCGGCTGCAAGTGCGGTCGCATTCTGGGAACTGTCGAAAAGAGAAACCGTTTAAGTGCGGTTTCTTTTTATTTATAAAAAATCAAAAAGTGATTGACAAATGGTTTTATCGTGTTATAATACATTCAAAACCTACTTATGAAGTAGGAATATAGGGAAATAAAATATAAAAAATAAATTAGAAAATCTGGAGGTAGACATTATGAGTAAAGTAATTAAAAGTGCGTTGGAATTGATTGGTGATACACCTTTGCTTCAGGCAGACCGTTATGCGAAGAAGGCAGATGTGACAGATGTAAATCTGTTCGTAAAGCTGGAGTACCTGAATCCATCCGGTTCTGTAAAGGATCGTATTGCACTAGCTATGATTGAGGATGCTGAGGAAAAGGGAGAACTTAAGCCGGGCGCAACAATTATCGAGCCGACATCCGGAAATACAGGTATCGGTATTGCAGCTGTTGCAACAGCAAAGGGCTATCGTGCAATCCTGACATTACCTGAGACCATGAGTGTAGAGCGTAGAAATCTTCTGAAGGCATATGGTGCAGAGCTTGTATTGACAGATGGTTCTAAGGGAATGAAGGGTGCTATTGCAAAGGCAGAAGAGTTGAAGGAGTCTATTCCGGGTGCAATCATCCTTGGACAGTTTGATAACCCTGCCAATTCCGAGATGCACAAGAAGACAACCGGACCGGAGATCTGGGAGCAGACAGAGGGCAAGGTTGATATCTTTGTAGCCGGTGTTGGTACAGGTGGAACACTAACCGGTGTTGGTGAGTATCTGAAGTCTAAGAATCCGGATGTGAAGATTGTGGCAGTAGAACCTGCAACAAGTGCAGTTCTTTCGACAGGTCAGGCCGGATCTCATAAGATTCAGGGAATCGGAGCCGGATTTGTGCCAAAGGTACTGAATACGAAGATTTACGATGAGATTATTACAATCGAGAACGATGATGCATTTGAAGAGGGAAGAGCCTTCGCAAGAGCTGAGGGTGTTCTGGTTGGTATCTCATCCGGCGCGGCATTAAAAGCAGCAGATATTTTAGCAAAAAGACCGGAGAACAAAGGAAAGACAATCGTTGCATTGCTTCCGGATTCCGGTGACAGATATCTGTCTACCGCATTATTTGCAGAGCAGTAAGCGGAGAAAATGAACGGATAAAATATTGTTCGTTATCTTGACTTATGTTAGTGCCGATTATATAATTTTTGGTATCTGCGAACAGCAACGAGACTGAAAATTATGTAATCGGTTACTTTTATGGAGGAATTTGCATGAAAATATCAACAAAGGGAAGATATGCGCTTCGCCTGATGCTGGATCTGGCAGTTTATAATACCGGAGAACCGATTAGTTTAAAAGATGTTGCAAAGAGGCAGAATATATCTGAAAAATATATGGAGCAGATTATTTCTGTATTGAATAAGGCAGGATTTGTGCGTGGAATTCGAGGCGCACAGGGGGGATATCTGCTTTCCCGTGCACCAAAGGATTATACAGTCGGTATGATCTTACGATTGACGGAAGGCGAACTTGCCCCGGTTGCCTGTGTTGGACAAAACCCAATTGACTGTGATAGAAGAAGTGGCTGCGTGACGGTTCGCATCTGGGAAAGACTTTATGATGCGATATCGGATGTTGTAGACAATATTACATTGCAGGATCTGGTGGATTGGAACAATGAGCAATCGGATCAATATATGATTTAAATCGAACGGGTAATGACGCATCGACATAAAAAAATTATATATGGAATACTAATCATCTGTATGGTTTTTTTTGGAATCTTTGGTTCGGAAAATCTTCTTCGGGATGGCGAGCGTATGCAATCAGAAACGACGGAACACATGAGTACGACAACTTCGCCAAAGCCGGATGCAACAGAGAAACCGATTGCAGAGATTGAACATACATCGACAGATGCACAGATGACTGTCCTGGATGTGAGAATTCAGGAGAAGATTAAAACAATGACCTTGGAAGAAAAGGTCGGACAGATGTTTTTCGTAAAAAATGATGGACGCTTCGGACCGGATGAGCTAACGCAATATCCGGTTGGGGGCATTATTTTATTTGCGGGAGATTTGGCAGGTGAGACGGCAGATTCCCTGACGGAGAAGATACAGTCCTTTCAGGAGGCTTCCGATATCCCGTTGCTAATCGGAACAGACGAAGAAGGTGGTACGGTTATTCGTGTCAGCAAGTATAGTGCGCTGGCAGATCATACATTTCAATCTCCAAGGTCAATCTATGCATCGGGAGGTATGGATGCGATACAGATGGACACGGAAGAAAAATCGAAACTGTTGTTATCATATGGTATTAATGTCAACTTCGCACCGGTCTGTGATTTGTCCGGAAATAAAAGTGACTTTATATATGAACGTTCTTTTGGAGATGATCCACAAGAGACAGCAGAATATGTCGATACCGTTGTTACCGTGATGCGCTCAGAGAGGATTGGTACGGTATTAAAGCATTTTCCGGGGTATGGCAGTAATGGGGATACCCATGTGAACCGGATTGAGGATACAAGGACGTATGAGCAGTTCGTGACGCAGGATTATATTCCGTTTGAAGCCGGGGTGAATGCAGGGGCAGATTGTATATTAGTCAGCCATAATGTGGTCGCGGCAATTGATAACGACTATCCGGCATCCCTGTCAGAGAAGGTGCACGGTGAGATACGGAATGTGCTGCGGTTTGATGGCGTGGTGATTACAGATGATTTAATGATGAACGGCGTGTCTGCGGGTTATGATCCGGAAGAGGCGGCAGTGCGGGCAGTGAAAGCAGGAAATGATATGCTGCTTTCCACAAATTATCAGGAGCAGATTAAAGCGGTGATACAGGCAGTTAAAAACGGAGAAATCGAAGAGACACAAATTGATGCATCAGTTGCTCGTGTCTTGAAATGGAAAAGCCGGTTGGGACTTGAAATATTATAAGCAGCGGTAGAAAGGAACAGCGAATGAAATTATTACATTGTGCAGATATTCATTTGAATTCTTCTTTGTCAGCGCATCTGGATGGAGATAAGCAGAAGCAGAGAAAAACCGAGATTCTGCATACGTTTCTGCGTATGGTGGATTATGCAGCTGATCAATCGGTGGATGGCATCCTGATTGCCGGAGATCTGTTTGATACGAAGAAGGTTGACCGATTAACAGGAAGTGCAGTGCAATCAGCGATTACCGAACATCCGG
>ERZ1026776.290-NODE-290-length-36611-cov-7.595032_pt1 | contig 36611 bp, 32 predicted proteins | sample MGYA00380125_ERZ1026776 | MGnify/ENA primary metagenome ERZ1026776 (study PRJEB33269, sample SAMEA4719761) | human gut metagenome | biome: human-associated habitat; feature: organic feature; material: feces | place: Cameroon | collected 2013-10 ...
CATTGTTTATTCCTTTCTGTTTTATCTCCATATTCTTTCTTTGTTCTATTCTATTCAAGAACCACCGCATTGTGGACGGCCTCCTTTGCATCCTTGCCCCAGGAAAACAGTGTTCACAAAATATAATCTGTATTTAATTATTTAAACTGAGCCAGACGTTCCTCTACCTGAGCCATCATCTGCTCATACTTTGCAAGCTTGTCCTTTTCCTCCTGAACCTTTTCAGGCTTTGCATTGTTTAAGAATTTCTCATTTGAGAGCATGCCCCTTGAGCGCGCAAGCTCCTTTGTAAGCTTATCCTTTTCTTTATTGAGTCTTTCCTTTTCCTTCTCGAAATCAACAAGGTCCTCAAGCGGCAGGTATGCAACCGCATCAGGTATCACTACTGATACAGCGTCATCTCCAATACCGGCCTTGCCCTGCTGTACTGTAATCTCGCTGGTAAATGCAAGATTTACATATACCTCCTTGTTGTCCTCGAATACCTTTCTGACTGCCTCATCATCACTTGTGATGAAAAGCTTTGCCTTTCTTGAAGGTGGAACATCCATCTGTGTACGGACATTTCTGATACCCTTTACGAGGTCCTTGCAGTGCTCGATTGCTGCTTCCTCAGCCGGGAAATTCCACTCTTCCTTGTACTCAGGCCATTTAGAGAGCATGATAGTCTCCTCGTCTGACTGAAGTGTGCAGAAGATTTCCTCTGTGATAAACGGCATATATGGATGAAGGAGCTTCAGTGCATTTACAAGTACTGTCTTAAGCGTCCAGAGTGCTGCATTTGCTGACTCTGGGTTTTCATCCTTCTTGTAGGTACGAACCTTTGCAATCTCGATATACCAGTCACAGAACTCGTCCCAGATGAAGTCGTATACCTTTTGTACTGCGATTCCAAGCTCGAACTTGTCCATGTTTTCTGTGGCATCCTTTGCAAGAGTATTTACCCTTGAAAGAATCCACTTGTCTGCTGCATGAAGTTCATCAAGCTTTGGTTCTCTAAGCTCTACACCTTCAAGGTTCATCATGATAAATCTTGATGCATTCCATACCTTGTTGGCGAAGTTTCTTGAAGCCTCAACTCTCTCCCAGTAGAAACGCATGTCATTTCCCGGTGCATTTCCTGTGATAAGTGTCAGACGAAGTGCATCTGCACCATACTTGTCGATAACCTCAAGCGGATCAATTCCGTTTCCGAGTGATTTACTCATCTTGCGGCCCTGTGAATCTCTTACGAGTCCGTGGAAAAGCACTGTGTGGAATGGTGCCTTGCCCATCTGCTCATAGCCTGAGAAAATCATTCTGATTACCCAGAAGAAAATGATATCGTAGCCTGTTACAAGCACATCGTTTGGATAGAAATAATCCAGATCCTCTGTCTTTTCAGGCCAGCCGAGTGTTGAGAATGGCCAGAGCGCTGATGAGAACCATGTATCAAGTGTATCAGGATCCTGTGTCCAGTGCTCCTTGCCACACTTAGAACATTTGCCAGGCTTTTCTATTGAAACTACCATCTCTCCACAGTCATCACAGTACCATGCAGGTATTCTGTGTCCCCACCAGAGCTGACGGCTGATGCACCAGTCGCGGATATTGTCTGTCCAGTTGAAGTATGTCTTGTCCATTCTTGAAGGAAGGAGCTTGATTTCTCCGTTCTTTACTCCCTCAACTGCAGGCTTGATCATCTCGTCCATCTTGACGAACCACTGCTGCTTGATCATTGGCTCAACTGTTGTGTGACAGCGGTCATGCACACCTACATTGTGTGAATGTGGTACAACCTTTACTAAAAGCCCCTGCTCCTTAAGATCCTCAACCAGTGCCTTTCTGCACTCGTATCTGTCCATTCCGGCATATTTTCCGGCCTTTTCATTCATTGTGGCATCATCATTGATTACAACGATTTCCTCTAAGCTGTGGCGTTTTCCTACCTCGAAATCGTTAGGGTCGTGTGCAGGTGTAATCTTTACACAGCCTGTTCCAAACTCTTTATCTACGTATGAATCTGCGATTACCGGAATCTCCCTGTCTGTGCATGGAAGCTTCAATGTCTTTCCGATGATATCCTGATAACGCTCATCATCAGGGTTTACAGCTACGGCTGTATCTCCGAAAAGTGTCTCAGGACGTGTTGTTGCTATCTCTACGAATCTGCCTTCCTCGCCAACTACAGGATAGTTGATGTGCCAGAAGAAGCCATCCTGCTCCTCATGCTCTACCTCTGCATCTGAAATAGATGTCTTACATACCGGACACCAGTTTACGATTCTTGAGCCCTTATAAATCCAGCCCTTCTTATAAAGCTTTGTAAATACCTCCTGTACTGCGTGTGAGCATCCCTCATCCATGGTAAATCTCTCACGCTGCCAATCTGCTGATGATCCGAGCTTACGAAGCTGCTTTACGATACGTCCGCCGTACTCTTTTCTCCAGTCCCAGCATTTCTCGAGGAACTCTTCTCTTGTAAGGTCTGCCTTGTTGATTCCCTGCTCTTTAAGTGCCTGGATGACCTTTACCTCTGTTGCGATGGATGCGTGGTCTGTTCCCGGCTGCCAGAGTGCATTGTAGCCCTGCATTCTCTTGTATCTGATAAGGATATCCTGCATGGTGTTGTCAAGGGCATGTCCCATGTGCAGCTGTCCTGTGATGTTTGGTGGTGGCATCACGATTGTGAATGGTTTTTTGCTGCGGTCTACCTCAGCATGGAAGTAGCCATTGTCTTCCCACTTTTTGTAAAGACGGTCCTCGATGTCCTTTGGATCGTAGGTTTTGTTTAGTTCTTTGCTCATGTTTTCCTCCTTTTATATGAATGACGCAAAAGCTTTGGGGGTGTTTTGTATCAGGTCGCGCATTATGTATGGAATTATGTTCATGATTACGCTGCCAAGACACTGTAAAAATTATGATGAATGATTGCTTAGACCATGACGCAACCGGCTTTTAGCGCCGTCCATGGCGCTAACGCCTCGCCCGCACGTCCATGTGCGTGCGTTGCTGGGCTGTGTACATAATTTTAACAGTCTCTAGGCAGCTCCATAAATCACATAATTCCATACATAATGCGCGGCCTGATAATTCAGGCTGTGAGCTTTTGCTGTTTTTCTTTTTATTTACGACGGGCGACCGATTGGATTGCATGCGCAATCTTCCGGTCTGTGTACATAAAAAGACCCTCCCGATCATTGACCGGAAGGGCGAATTAGCGCTGTACCACCTTCGTTTACATCGGAGCATATATATGCATATAAACTCGAATGCCTCTTGTCCTGTAACGTGGACGAATCGGAAGAACTTATGCCGCTTGCGGCTTTCTGGGTTCTTCGGCTCAAAAGCTACCTTCCATGATTTCTGTCTTAAGCACCTTTCAGCCTGCCCAAAATGTATCACCATCTTACGGACCGGATGCTCTCTCTGAAAGCTTTCGTCATGTACTCCTCTTTCTTATGCCTTTAAATATTTGCCTGTTTCTTTCTACAATATTAAAGTGCATTGGGTGATTTGTCAATATGATTTTTCAATCATCATAATGACCTTTACATGAAACAATATAAATTATCTCATCTTTTTCATAATAAACAATTCGATTAGTGTCATCAATGCGTCTGCTCCACATACCACTAAGATTTTCCTTTAATGGTTCCGGTTTACCTATACCCTCAAACGTACTTCGCTGAATATCCTTGATAAGTCCATTAATTCTTTTCAGTGTTTTCTTATCCTGCGTCTGCCAGTATAAATAATCGCTCCATGCCCTATCTTCCCATAGTAACCTCATTAGTCCTCCTCTATCAAATCATGCTCTGCGAAGTGAGCTTTGCCATCCTTAATATCGCGCACGATATTTTCCAAATAACGGATATTGCTATCAGAATAAAACGGATCTACCGATACCTCAAAAGGAATACGCTTTTCTCTGCCTACTTTTTTTGCAAAAACGGTGAACGCTGCACTCATAGAAAGACCTAATTCCGAACACACCTGTTCCATGCTTTTTTTTACATCTGCATCCAATTTAAAATTAACATTAACTGACTGTGACATATACAACACTCCTTTCTTACTTATAGTATATGCAACAGCAAAGAAAATATCAATAAGATTTCTTTATTTTTTCTTTACTTATATTCAACATTCTTCGTTGCGACTATATCCACACCGGTTGCTGCAACATCGCTTAGCAGTACATCACCTATATGCACCGGTGCCTCTACCGTGATTTGGTTTATACACTCCATCACATCCATTATCTTTTCCTTTGGAATATCCTGTGCCGTCTTTACGGATACCATCGGTATTGTGCCATTTTTCACACAGACTGTACTTGTCACAATTCGTGTCGGATGCGTCACTTCCTTTGCTCCGTAATCTGCTCCGCGCTTGCAGGTATTTCCGGTTACTGTGACATTTTCTCCATTTATTGTCACCTTAAGGGCACAGCCCAGAGGGCAGCCTATACATGTCAAATTTCTTTCTTCCATGATACTATGCCTCCTCAATCTTTATCGTAATTGCGCGGGGATTGTCTGTTTCAATGAGCTCCTTCTTCTTAAGCACTACCTGCTCCATCTCACCCGGCGCCATAACAGGACGCTTGCGGTGCTGCAGCTGTTTATCATCCAGATATACTGCAATATAGCAATTCTTATACACAGCTCCCACTCGAAATCTTACCGTCACAGTATCATCCATCTGTGCAGTATTTATAGTGCTTGGGACAGTATATCGTACTCCGCCTGTAGCGGTTATCGATATTTCTTTGCCATCGCAACTCTTATCACCGCCATTTTTCACATATTCTGCGGCATGGCGGCCTGCTGCTGTCGCTTCCTCTGACACATAATCCACGAGGTCATGCACATGAAGCACATTTCCGCAGGCAAATACACCGGGCACATTTGTCTCAAGGCTTTCGTTTACGACCGGTCCGCTTGTTACCGGATTGAGCTCTACACCTGCTATTTTTGAAATCTCATTTTCCGGAATGAGTCCGCATGAGAGTAAAAGCGTGTCGCACTCGTAAAACTCCTCTGTTCCCTCAATCGGCTTGTTGTGCTCGTCCACCTGTGCAAGAGTGATGCCCTCCACACGCTCCCTGCCCTTTATATCAACCACTGTGTGGCTGAGCTTAAGCGGAATTCCAAAATCATCCAGGCACTGCACTATATTACGCTTCAAGCCTCCCGAATACGGCATGAGCTCTGCAACCACCTGCACCTTGGCACCCTCTAAGGTCATTCTCCTAGCCATGATAAGACCGATGTCTCCTGAACCGAGTATTACTACCTTTCGTCCTGGCATGTAGCCCTCTATATTCACCAGTCTCTGAGCTGTGCCCGCCGAGAAAATTCCTGCCGGTCTGTAGCCGGGTATGTTAAGAGCACCCCTTGCTCTCTCCCTGCAGCCCATCGCAAGTATTACGGTCTTTGCGGCGATATGGAAAAGTCCGTCTGTGCGGTTCATAGCTGTAACTATTTTATCGTTTGCCTCATCTTTTATCTTTACATCATGCCTGTCATCTGCCCCATTTTCGAACTCGTCACCTGTCGAGATGTCCATGACCATCGTATTCAGCCTGTACTCTATGCCAAGCTCTTTGACCTCTTTGATAAATCTGCCGGCATATTCAGGTCCTGTGAGCTCCTCCTTAAAGGTGTGCAGGCCAAAGCCGTTGTGTATACACTGATTTAAGATACCGCCAAGCTCACAGTCTCTTTCCAGTATAAGTATTTTATCTATTCCATTTTTCTTAGCGGAAGCTGCTGCCGCAAGACCTGCCGGGCCTCCTCCTACTATCACAATATCGTAAAACTCCATATTGTCCCCCTATGTTAATCTGATATTAATACAATATCAATCTATCATTACCTGTCTCTTTGAAGTAAGACAGACTATCCGCGATTCTTGCTCATTCCAACAACTATCTTTGACTTTCCACCGCTTTTAGTGATGTCAAGCTGCGAAATTTTCTTCTCTCTGGCGATAATCTCCATAGTTCTCGGAGAACAGAAACCTGCCTGACATCTGCCCATTCCGGCTCTGGTGCGTCTCTTCACACCATCAAGTGACTTTGCGCCCAGCGGTCTGTTTACCGCATCCATTATCTCGCCCTCCGTAATCATCTCACAGCGGCAGATTATATTGCCATACTCAGGCTTTTCTTTTATCAGCTTTTTATACTCATCCTCTGAAAGTTTCTTTGGATTTAAAATACCTTTTCTTGTCTCGATGAAATCCGCATTTTTAGAAGGATTAAAAAGCCCCTCAACTATTGCTGCCACTCTCTCACCGATAGCCGGCGCACTTGATAAGCCCGGTGACTCTATACCTGCGCAGTCAACAAAATACGGTGCGTCAGAAAGCTCCTCGATGATAAACTCATGTCCGTCCTCATGTGCACGGTTTCCCGCAAACGAGGTTATGACCTGACGCATAGGAAGTGACGGCACCGAACGTGTGCCGGATGTCACAACATGCTCTAAGCCTGTTCTCGTTGTATTTGTACCATCCTTGTCCTCATGGTCATCTGCTGTAGGTCCGATTAGGATATTTCCGTGTACTGTCGGGGTTACAAGCACACCTTTGCCGTATTTGCCCGGAAGCTGGAAAATAGTCTTGTCAACGATACCTCCCGCAGCCCTGTCTAAAAGCTCGTACTCTCCGCGCCTTGGTGTGATATGGATTTTTTTTTCACTTACCATGTTGTGGAACACGTCAGCATATACACCGGCTGCATTTACAACGCAGCGTGCATGAATTTCTCCATTTTGAGCAATGAGAATATAGCCTGCCTGCTCCTTTTGAATCTCCTTCACCTCGGTGTTAAATAAAAACTCCACACCGTTTGCCGCAGCATTCTCAGCAAATGCAATATTCATACCAAACGGACATACAATGCCTCCTGTCGGGCAGTAAATAGCTGCCACCACCTCATCAGACAGATTCTGCTCCATCTCATGTGCTTTCTTTGAATCAAGAATTTCAAGTCCCGGTACCCCGTTTGCAATCCCCTGATTATAAAGCTCCTTAAGCCTTGGCATATCGTCATCGCTAAAGCACACTATCAGTGAGCCGTTTCTTCTAAACTCAAAATCAAGCTTCTTCGAAAGCTCATCCATCATCTCATTTCCACGAAGATTCATCTGTGCCATAAGTGTACCGGTCTTACAATCAATTCCGGAATGGACAATAGCACTGTTTGCCTTTGAGGTGCCACAGCACACGTCCTCCTCCTTTTCCACCACACAGATGGACAGGTTATATTTCGAAAGCTCTCTGGCACAGGCGCTTCCCGATACTCCCGCTCCTATAATTACTACATCATACATGTTATTTTCTCCTACCAATTTCCATGCATTGTTTAATTGCCGTATCACTAAGCTCATTTAAAACAATGCAAGCATAAGCTATTATTCATCCTTCGCCCAGTTAAATGCGCAGGCGACAGCCTTTTTCCACATTTTAAGCTTCTTTTCTCTCAAATCAGCCGCTATCTCCGGCTCAAACACACGGTCAATAGACCAGTTTCTCTTTATATCATCCATGCTCTCCCAGTAGCCCACCGCAAGCCCTGCGAGGTACGCTGCGCCCATGGCTGTTGTCTCCACGCACACAGGCCTGTTGACCGGTGCATTGCTGATATCAGCCTGCATCTGCATGAGCAGATTATTGGCACTGGCGCCGCCGTCCACCTTAAGTGATGTGAGATTGATGCCCGAATCAGCCTTCATTGCCTCAAGCACATCATTTACCTGAAATGCCATTGATTCCAGAGTTGCTCTTATAACATGGTACTTGTTTACACCTCTCGTAAGCCCCACAATGGTTCCTCTGGCATACTGGTCCCAGTACGGTGCTCCAAGCCCTGTAAATGCCGGCACCACGTAGCAGCCGTTTGTGTCTTTTACCTTTCTCGCCATGTATTCTGAATCTGTTGAAGAATCGATAAATTTCATCTCATCGCGTAGCCACTGGATAGAGGCTCCTGCCACAAATATTGATCCCTCCAGCGCATATACCACCTTGCCGTCTATGCCCCAGGCTATAGTGGTAACAAGTCCGTTCTTTGAGGATACCGGCATCTCACCTGTGTTCATCAGCAGAAAACAGCCTGTACCGTATGTATTTTTGGCTTCTCCTGCCCTAAAGCAGGTCTGGCCAAAAAGCGCAGCCTGCTGGTCTCCTGCCGCTCCTGCGATAGGAATCGGACCCCCGAAAAACACAGGATTCACCTCACCATATACACAGCTTGACGGCATTGGCTTTGGAAGCATGCTCTTTGGTATATCAAGCTCCTTAAGTATCTCATCATCCCACTTTAAGGTATTGATATTAAACATCATGGTTCTTGAAGCATTGGAATAATCCGTGACATGCACCTGTCCCTGAGTGAGCTTCCATATAAGCCATGTCTCGACTGTTCCAAACAAAAGCTCGCCTCTTTCGGCTCTCTCCCTCGCTCCCGGCACATTGTCAAGGAGCCACTTGAGCTTAGTTGCCGAAAAATAAGCATCTATCACAAGCCCTGTCTTTTCTCTGAATGTCTCGGTAAGCCCCTTTTCTTTCAGTGAATCCGCATACTCTGCCGTGCGTCTGCACTGCCATACTATCGCGTGATAAACCGGCTCACCTGTATTTTTGTCCCATACAATTGTGGTCTCTCTCTGGTTAGTAATGCCTATCGCACATATGTCGGCTGCCGTAGCCTGAATATTGGCCATAGCCTCCTTTGCCACCTCAAGCTGTGTGGCCCAGATTTCCTCTGCATCATGCTCCACCCAGCCCGGCTTTGGAAAAAACTGCGTAAATTCCTTCTGTGCCACACTGCACATCTCGCCCTTCTCATTGAAAAGTATACATCTGTTGCTGGTCGTGCCCGCATCTAATGCCATAATATACTTTGCCATGTAAAAATCCTCCAACTCTCTATATTTCCAGCTTTTTTCCTTCTATCCTGCTACAGCTCTTCCTCTACCATGCTCTTCTCTCTGTTGAACGCATCATATATACATGGAATTACTATAAGCGTAAGGATGGTTCCGTATACGAGACCTCCTATTATTGCGATTGCCATCGGCTTTATCATATCTGAGCCATCTCCGATACCTATCGCCGATGTAAACATTGCGAGTATGGTGGTCATCGCTGTCATCAGTATTGGACGAAGCCTTGTACGGCCTGCGTCTATGATTGCCTCATGCTTGCTCATGCCCTCTCTCCTGGCCTGATTGATGTAATCAATGAGCACGATTCCATTATTTACAATGAGACCTGCCAGCATGATAAAGCCAAGCATTGATATGATTCCGAGCTCATTTCCCGTGATGAAAAGAGCTATAAAGCCTCCTGTAAACGCAAGAGGTATACAGAACATGATAATAAACGGTGAAAGCAATGACTGGAACTGCGCCACCATGATAAGATAGATAAATATCACTGCTAGCACAAGCATAAGTACAAGCTGACTCATTGACTCATTTATTGTCTCATCCTCGCCCTCCATGTCTATTGAATAGCCATCAGGAATGCTAAGTTTATCAATTTTTGATTTAATTTTATCGCTTAGTAATGTTACATTATGGTTTTCATCAACCGCACCTGATACTGTAATATATCTTGTCTGAGCATCTCGATGAATGGTACTTAGTGTCTGTTCCTGCGAAATAGTGCAGATATCACTGAGCGGAATCTCCTTTTCACTGCCATCATTATCCTTATAGGTAAATGTAAGGTTTTTAATGTCGTCCACAGTCACATCAGACTGCTCTGCAGATTGTAGGTATACCTCATAGTCCTTTATGTCGGTCGTAATGGTTGTTGCACTCTTTTGAGATGATATCTCACCGGATACGAGCTGGTATACCTGAGCCACCGTATAGCCATACTTTGCTGCTTTTTCCTTATCCACAGTTATCTTAAGCTCATTGATTGTATCTCCAAGACCGTCATCTATATCTGTCACGCCCTTTGTGTCCTTAAGGATATCTGCCACATCACCTGCAAGCTTCTGCAGCTTGTCTATATCATTACCCTTAATCCTGACAGAGAGACCACTTCCGAAAAACTCTGATGAGTCCATAGCCTGTGAAGATGCTGTTACCTTGCAGTCCAGATTCTTTGTGCGTTTTTCAATTTCATCTATTACCTTATCCGATGAAACATCCGACTTCTCATCAAGCAATATATACATGCTCACGCTGTCGCTTCCTGAGCTCATCAGGTTCATGGTCGAGCTGCCGCCTGCTGTAGCTCCTATTGTGTCTATGCCCTTTATATCAGATATTTTGTCCATGACCTTATCAGACAGCTCTGTAAGCTGCTTGAAGTCGAGCTTTTCGTCATCCTTTGCCTCTATGGTAAGTGAAATCTGATTTGACTCCATGTCCATATCCATAAATGTCATTCCCCTTGATATGCAAAGTGCGCCACTGCCGACTAAAAGCACTACTGCCGCAATAAATACCACCGGCTTAAATCTAAGACATATGCCGAGCACATTTGCATACCAATCCTTAAAACGGTCAAACCATGGATGCTTTATATCCTTCGTCTTTTTTAGCATGCCTGAAGCAATTGCCGGTACAAATGTGAGTGCCACAACAAGAGATGCCATAAGAGTAAACGCTACCGTAAGTGCCAGGTCTACAAAGAGCTGTCTCGTGATTCCATCAGTAAAAATGATTGGCGCGTACACACTTACCGTGGTAAGTGTAGAGGCAAAAATGGCTCCTGCCACCTGATTTGCACCCTCAACAGCCGCCTTCTTTACCGAATATCCCTCTCCCCTTAATCTGTAGATATTCTCGATTACTACTATTGAATTATCCACCAGCATTCCTATTCCAAGCACAAGTCCCGACATTGAAATGATATTTAAGGTGATATCCGTAAAATACATAAGCACCACTGCCACAATAACCGATAGCGGTATAGATGCTGCGATAACAAGTGTTGGCTTTATATCCTTTAAGAACAAAAGCAATACGAAAATGGCAAGTATTGCTCCCACTATCATATTCTGCATCACACTTTTTACAACCATGTCGATGTATACGCCCTGATTCATGAGCACTGTGGTGTGTAATCCGTCATTTTCCTTTTCCAGCGAATCAAGCTTGTCCAAAAGACGGTCTGTGACGTCTCCTGTAGAGTAGCCGGTCTGCTTCTCCATGGAGAGCATTATTCCGGGATTACCGTTGACTATCGCATATGTCTCATCCGAGTTGTCAGTCATCTCAACATCTGCCACATCACCGACATGAATAGGAGCTATTCCATCAAGCTTCATATCCATAAGCACTAGATTTGTTAAATCATCAATTGATTTTATCTCATCTCCCACCTGTACTATGTACTGCGTGCCATTTGAATCATTTACATAGCCTGCAGGCATATCAAAATTCTGAGCGACGAGCAGCTGCGAGAGTGAGTCAATTGTTAAAACTGCATTTAAGTTTGACTTGTCAAGCGCATCATCCTTACTCTTTTCAAGCTCCTTCTTTGAGCTGTCAAGAGATGCCGCTGCTGTTGCAAGCTGTGCTGACTGCTGTCCTATGCTTATCGAGCTTATAGCTGCCTGACTGTTTAGATTATCATAGGCATCTAAAAGTGCTGTCTCTCCTTGTGCTATCCGGTCAAGCCCGCTTTGGCACTGCTCTATACCTGTATTCACCTGAATGAGAGTCTGTGCTATCGCTGACGCTGCCGCAGGCAGATCATCTGCTGTGTTTACCTTGATTCCAAGCGTCGAGAGACCTGAAAACTGTGTTGCAATCTGCTTATTAACCTGCTCAAGTTGCGCTTTGAGTGCTGTGCCCGCTTCACCCGGTGCATTTGCGCCCTCTTTGAGTGACGGAATTGTCTTTGTATATGTATCACTATTCATGAAGTCTGAAAGAGCTGACTGAATTGTTTCAAGCTGGCTCTTCTGCTCATTTAAGCTTGAAAGTGTACTCTCTAGCTGAGTCTTCTGCTCTGCAAGCTTTGCCTTTTGCTCCTTTAGCGTATCCACTCCCGCGCTCATCTGATCCGATGCCGATGTGATTGCGTTTTGTCCGCTCTCTATCTTTGCGCTTGCATCATCCATCTGACTTTTTGCATCGTCAAATTTCTTTGAAACGGCATTATTTATTTTCTCATTGAGCGCATCTATCTTGGCCTGATTCATCGTGACCTGTATCTGCTCGGTGAGCTCACCTGTTGCAGTCACTGATGCGACTCCTTCTGTACTCTCAATTGCAGGCTTTAGTGTGTTTTCCACAAAGTCTGTGATTTCCGACTTGCTTTTCCCATCCATATCCACAGCAGTCATCATGATTGGAAGCATGTCCGGATTTATCTTCATAATGGTCGGAGTACCCACTCCATCCTTCCAGCCAGCCTTGACCTGATCTATTTTCTGCTGCATCTCTATCACTACAGAATCCATGTTGGCATTCTGCTCATACTCGCATGTCACTAGAGAATAGCTGTTATATGACATTGAGCTTACGTTTTTGATATTGGACGTAGTTGCCATAGCTGCTTCAAGCGGCGCGGTGACATCGCTCTCCACCTCCTGTGGACTTGCTCCCATATCTGTTGTCACGATAAGTGCATACTGAAAGCTCATATCCGGCAGCAGATCTGTCGTCATCCTGCTAAGTGATACAACACCGAGTACAATTACCAACAGTACCCCCACAAGTACGGTAAACGGCTTTTTTACACTATATCTGGATATCATCTGACCCCTCCTTTTCTTTGATAATTCATGCCTTAGGTTGATAGACAATGATTACTGTGATTTTTACAATAAATTTAATTCGGTATTATACTTTTATTATACATTGTGGTGGATTGCAACTCAATTGGTTTATACTTTTTTAAGAGATTTTGACAATAAAAAGACACCCAATTATACGATTAATATAATTCGATGTCCTTAAATGTCTTTTAATCTCTTTTAAGATTTTTTATTTATTGCAGCTTCAGATGCCCTCTTCCTCTGTCTCATCCTCATCATCATTGATACCTGCAACAGCACTTGTAACAGCCCCTATCACAGCGACAAGCGCGAAGATGATAACTAAAAATATAACTATAAAGAATGCTACTAAAAAACCTGTATCTGTCATATAATTTACCCCCATAGCTGTCTCACAGCTTCTTTAAAATATAGTTTTAGTTTATCACACTTGTCTGTAAATAACAATATCGTAAGGTGCTAAAATATTGACTAAAATATTAATTTAAAAAATCGATCAGTCCTTGATCTGCATGCCGTTTGCATCCATATGATAGCCTTCTGTCATAATAAGCTTTGATACCGGAACTATCTCATAGCCCATGCCCTGCAGCTTTGTAAGCATCTCATCGAGTGCCTGCGAGGTGTACTTGGCTCCAAGATGGCAGAGTATTATTGAGCCGCAATCTAAGCTTTTATGATTGCACACAGTATCTATGACATTTTGCACACCATAGTTTTTCCAGTCAAGCGAATCCACATCCCACTGGATTGGATAATAATCACAGCCATACACTGTGTCGATCAGCTCATTGTTGTACGAGCCGTATGGCGGTCTGAAAACCTTCATATCCTTTCCGGTCAGCTCCTTGACCTTTTTGTGCACATCCATTATCTCCGTCTTCATCTCGCCTGCCGTGATTGTTGCCATATCATAGTGGTGCTCACTGTGATTTCCGGGCTCATGCCCTTTTTCAACCAGCGTCTTTACACATTCAGGATTATCGCTCACAAACCCTCCTGTCATAAAAAATGTAGCCTTTACGTTGTGCTTGTCAAGTGTCTCCATCATACCGTCAAAATCCTCTGCTCCCCAGGCACAGTCAAATGAGAGGGCTATCTTTTTTTCTGTTGTCTGAACCGAATATACAGGCAGCTTTCTGTCCCCGAACTGACTCACAGCACTGCTAAGTGTCTCCATCACCTCTATATTTTTCAGCTGCGATATGTCATACTCTCTGCCATATAAAGCGCCTGTAATAAGAAGCGCCGACAACAGCACTCCAAAAAGGAATCTGTGTCGGCGTTTCTTTCGTTTTGTCCCATTATGTAGTTTTGTATTTTGCATGTATGCTCTGTATTCACTCATGCTATATACTATTCCTCATTACCCCAAAATATGAGTAATGAAATAACTCTATTTCAGTTCTTCTGCTCTTCCGATGAACTCAAGCACTACCTCAATTGACTGATGCGCAGCCTTCTCCGCAAAGGTCTGGTAATCTGTCTCACCGCCATCGCCGTCTGATATTGAGCGAAGAATGGCAAATGGCACCTTGTTCACATAGCACACATGACCGATGCTTCCGCCCTCCATCTCTGCTGCGATTGCATCAAAGGTATTTGATATGTAATCCTTCTGCTCCTTTGTGGCAATAAACTGATCTCCTGTCGCGATATTGCCCTTTTTGTAGTGGATATTCCTGTCAGCTAAGCAGGAGCACATGAGCTCCACCATTTTTGTATCTGCCGGAAGCAGAATCATATTAATGCCAGAAAGAAGCCCCTTCGGGTCTCCGATTGGCGATGTATCCATATCGTGCTGCAGCACGTTTGTGGCTACTGCCACGTCAAGCACATTTAAGTCCTTTGTCAAAGTGCCTGCCACTCCGATATTTACGATCATATCGACATCATATTTCAAAATCATGGCCTCTGCACATATCGCCGCAAACACCTTTCCTATTCCGCATTTTGCCGCAACAACATACTGATCACCGATTTTGCCCTCGACAAACTCCACTCCGCTGTAGACTTCAGTCTGTGTGTCTGTCATCTGAGCCTTTAAATCATCGACCTCCATCTGCATTGCACCAATTACACCTATTGTCATTTTATTTCTCCATTCCTGCTATCTTACTATTATATTATCTTGCTATTATATTTTTAGTTCTCGTTTATTGTGGGTAAGTAAACTCCATATTTGTCTGGCTCTCAAGCACCTTTAGATATGCACGGCACTCCTTCTTTGCCTCGTCAAGTGACAGATTCTCGTAATGCCCACACTCTATGGCAGATGCGCCAAACACCGGTCCATCATACTCGAGTATCTGTTTTAAAACCTCTTTTGTGATTTCAAAAACCTTCTCAGGCTCAACATCCCTCACTACGAGGTAGAAGCCGGTCTGACAGCCCATCGGTCCAAAATATACCACATCATCTGCAATCTCAGAGTTTCTCACACATGTTGCAAACATATGCTCCACTGAGTGCATAGCCGAATTGGACATATAATCGCCTGCATTTGGTTTTCTTGTACGAAGGTCGTATGTAACGATTTCTCCATCTTTTCTTGAAATATAAAATCCAGGTTTAAGAATATTATGATTTATTGTGAAGCTTTTAATTCTTTCCATATAAATTTTCCTCCTTACTCAGTCGCTGCCTCAAACTGCTTCAGATAATCCTCAAATACATTGAGTGCATCATCCACAGGCTTTGGTGTGCTCATATCAACACCGGCGCTCTTTAACAGCTCGATTGGATTCTTCGAGCATCCACCGCACAGGAAATTTCCTATATACTTATCCACGGCAGGCTTTCCCTCCTCAAGTATCTTTTTTGAAAAAGCGACTGCTGCCGAATAGCCTGTCGAGTACTGATATACATAGTACGGTGTGTAAAAATGCGGTATGCGCATCCACTCATATGATATCTCATCATCCACGCGCATATCCGGTCCGTAGTACTGCACATTCAGCTCATGCCACAGCTCATTCAGCACATCCTTGGTAACCGGCTCGCCCTTTTGCATTTTCCGGTGAGCTATATGCTCAAACTCTGCAAACTGCGCCTGTCTGAAAAGCGTTGTCCTGAAGCCGTCCAGAAAATGTGTCATGAGATATTTTCTCTCATTCTCATCCTCGCAATGCTCAAGCATATAGTGCATGAGAAGCGATTCATTGCAGGTGGATGCAACCTCTGCCACAAAAATCAGGTATCCCGCGTAGGTGATGCTCTGATGCTCATTTGAATAGTATGTATGCATAGCATGCCCCATCTCATGAGCCAGTGTAAATACACTGTCCAGATTGTCGGCATAGTTCAAAAGCACATACGGATGAGTGCCGTAAGCGCCCCAGGAATACGCACCGCTTCTCTTGTTCTCATTCTCATATACATCTATCCAGCCGCTCTCCATGCCAGCCTTAAGTGTGCTGACATACTCATCGCCCATAGGCTCAAGTGCCTTTGCCACAAGCTTTTTCGCCTCATCATAGGTGTAGGTGGTCTGTACATTGTCCACAATCGGTGCAAATAAATCATACATGTGCAGATGCTCCACACCAAGAAGCTTCTTCCTAAGCGCCATGTACCTGTGCAGAGCCGGCAGATGTGCGTGAACCGTCTCAATCAGATTGTCATATACACTCTCCGGAATATCACCACCGGATAAATACATGGCCCTTGCGCTGTCATATTTTCTGACTCTTGCATAAAAAGTGTCATTTTTCAGCTTGCTTATGTACATCATGGAAACAGTATTGCTCCACTTCTTGTACGAATCATACACTCCGCGGAACACCTGCTTGCGCAGGCTTCTGTCCTTGCTGCTTAAAAAATCTATGAAATTGCCGTGCGTGATACGGATTTTATTTCCCTCGACATCAGTGATATACGGAAATTTGATATCCGCATTGTTGAACATGCTAAAAATATTCTCCGGTGCCGCAGCCATCTCACCGCACTGTGCCAGGATATTCTCCTCTGCGGCCGATAAGGTATGCTCCTTCTGGCGCATTATCTCATCAATTGCACGCTTATAGTGCACAAGCTCTTTGCTCTCACTGTAAAAGCTCTCAAGCCTTTTATCATCTATCTGCAAAATCTCCGGACTCGCAAATGCCAGTGCCCCCGACGCCTGAACAGTCAGTGTCTCAGCCTTTGACACATATGCCTGATATTTCGACACAGCCGTGTCCTGATGCGAGCGCTCATTCGCATAGACCACTATGCGCTCCAAATAATAAGACAGCTCATCCTGCTTCTTAAAAAAATCAAGCAGCGTTGCTGCACTGTCTGCCAGATGTCCCTTAAAGCCCGAGAGCTTTTCTGCAAGCTGTGACGTTTTTTCACACTCAGCCTCCCACAGCTCATCTGTCTCATACATATCCTCAAGCTTCCATTTGTACTCGTCTGAGATTTCTTCTCTCTTTTGAAGCCTTTTCTCACTCATTTTGTGTTACCTTCTATCTTACTTTTCTTGTTCTCAGTAGCTTAGAATAGTTACCTTGTTTTTATAAAACTACCCACACATCCGGCATGCAAAATGCATATAGACGTGTGGGATATGTGTGAATTATAACAATTAAGCTCTACTTTGTAATTAAAGTGCCCATGCCACCTGAAACTGTCTTGCCCTCTTTGTTGAGCTTTGTGATAAGCACTGAACGGATGGCAGAGTCACCAATAAAGTCGATAGCTGCCTCAATCTTTGGAGCCATGGTACCCTCATCAAACTCGCCTGCTGCAAGGTACTTCTTTGCCTCCTCAACAGTCATGGTGTCAAGTGGCTTCTCATCCTCCTTGCCGTAGTTCAGGCACACCTTGTCAACGCTTGTAAGTATAACAAGTCTGTCAGCATCAAGAGTATCTGCAAGCTTTCCTGCTGCAAGATCCTTCTCTATAACAGCACTTGCGCCCTGAAGCTTATTGTCCTGTGCTAAAACAGGGATTCCGCCACCGCCGCATGCGATAACAACCTGATCTGCATCAACAAGAGCCTTGATAGCATCCTTTTCCACTATATCAACAGGCTTTGGAGCTGCCACAACTCTTCTGTAGCCTCCCTCAACCTGTGTCACATGGTTGCCCTTCTTCTCCTCTTCCTCAGCTTCAGCCTCTGTCATAACACGGCCGATGATCTTTGTCGGATGATAAAAAGCCTCATCATATGGATCAACAACCACCTGTGTAAGTATTGTAGAAACAGTCTTGTAAATACCTCTGCCCAAAAGCTCTGTACGGATAGCATTCTGTAAATCATATCCTATATAGCCCTGGCTCATTGCAGAGCAGACTGCTGTAGGTGTAGCTGTATACTCAGGATAAATCCTACAAAACTCAGACATCGCGGTGTGAATCATGCCCACCTGCGGTCCGTTGCTGTGTGTGATAACAACCTCATAATCGTCCCTGATAAAATCTGCAACTGCCTTTGCTGTATGCTTTGTAGCCTCGTGCTGCTCCGGAAGAGTTGTTCCAAGGGCATCATGTCCGAGTGCGATAACTATTTTTTTCTTCTTCATGCCGACCTCCTATGCTGCATCCGCTCAATGTATAATATCTGTCAAATCAAAACCGGTGTGTATTCTATGAAAAATACACTTATGAACCATCAATTTTGAAGAAATCTCATGCGGTGCAAAATAAAAATTATTTATATACATTATCTAATATTTTGTGGAATTTGTCTAGTACTTTGAACTGATTTGAACAACATTTCCGCCACAGCGTAAGGGACGTAAGCCCCGGGCACCGGTGGCGCACACGTACTCTTGCGGAAGCGAATAGCGAAGTGGCTTAGATACTGTAGAAATTATGCCCAAGGAACACAGAAACACCCCTGCATGGACGCAGGGGTGAGGAGAAAATGCACTGAAATTACTGCTGAATATCCTTTGCCGAGCTTAAGGTTACTTCAACCTTGCTCTCTTCATACTGTCTGCCACTCTGGCGGGCAACGGTAAGAGTAACCTTATCTCCGGCCTTGTAGCTCTTTAATGCTGACTGCAGCTCTGTCATAGTGGAAATCTTTGTACTGTCAACAGCAGTGATGATATCTCCCTCCTGTAATCCGGCATTTGCGGCACCTGAACCAGCTGAAACAGATGAAACATACACACCCTGTGGGAAGCCGTAGGCTACCATCTCAGATGAAACATCGCCACCCTTTATTCCAAGGTATGCCTGATTCTCGTTTGTATACTTTCCATCCTGGATGAGGCTCTCAATAATAGGCTTTGCAACTGACATAGGAATTGCATATCCGATACCCTCAACATCTGTCGAAGAATATTTTACGGAGTTGATACCGATAACCTCGCCGTTTTCATTTAAGAGTGCTCCACCACTGTTTCCAGGGTTTATTGCTGCATCTGTCTGGATGAGATTGTTGTTAGTTACAGTCTCACCTGTCTGTGAATCCTGTGTAGTGACAGTTCTGTTAAGCGCACTTACTATACCTGTTGTGACAGACTGTCCGTATCCGAGTGCATTACCTATAGCGATTGCCGGACTTCCAACAGCTACACTGTCTGAATCTCCGATTGTCGCAATCTTGATATTTGAGTAAGTATCTTTTCCAAGGTCTGATTTCTTTACACGTACAACTGCAAGATCATCGTCCGGATCTGTTCCTCTGATTTCCGCCTTTACCACAGAATCATCATCAAACTGTACTGTAAGCTCCTCTGAATCTGCTACAACATGGTTGTTTGTAGCAATGTAGAGATAATCATCATCCTCACTCACAATGATACCTGAGCCGCAGCTCTGTGACTGCTGTGACTTCTTTCCGAAAAAGCTGTTGTAGGTGACTGTTCCTGTATTTGTGATCGCAACGATGCTAGGCATAACCTCATCGACAACAGATGAAACATCTGTCAGATCCTTTGCATCACCTGAGGATGTCTGCTTAGCCCCACCTGATGTTGTAGTGGAGAGCTTTGCACTTGCAGTAGAAGAATTTGAAATAGCTTTCGTACCAATATAGCTTACTCCTGTGAAAACGCTGCCTCCGACAAGTCCGAAAATAAGAGCTGCCGCTACAGTCTTTGCTGCAAAAGGTCCAAATGCCCCCGGCTTTCTAGGTGCTCTCTGTTTCTTAGGCTTTGCAGTCTGCTGGTATGCATATGACTGATTTGCATTGGTCTGTCCTGCTGCAGAAGCCTGCGAGTAAGGATTGTAGCTCTGTGAATAGCTTTCAGCTGATGTATTACTTGTCTGTGCTGCCTTCTGTGGCTCATCCGGATTGTAAGGATTACCGGACATTGTGAAATTTACATTGTTTGTATTGTTTGAGTTATTTGTACCATTAGTATTATTTGTATTATTCATATTTCCATAATTGTTATCCATAATAGTTTCTCCTTTCGTTTACAATTAGAAGTATACTGTCCAACTGTGTTTAATTTGTGACGAGATTATTTATTTTTTCATAAATCAATTAACTATTTATAGCCCATGTCCCCATTGCAGGCCACTACGCGATTATAAAATAAAAACAAAAATAACTGCTCATCAGCAGATGCACCTCTTAATCTGCGATAAATAGAAATTGCAGAATATCAATACATCCCTGCCAATGAACAGTTACCATAAATCATATATTAAATTTCAATTCCGTTCTTCTCAAGGAGTGCTCTCGCTGTCTCAACCGAATCTGTACCTGTCGCATTCTTTACAGGTGCAAACTCCTTCTCTCTGTCTACCTCAAATGGCAGGCTGTTGTCCATCATGTATACCATATCGAGAATGAGTGTCTCAAACTTGTATGCGTTTGGAGTCTCAGGCTTATGCTCTGCGCCATTCTCATCAATATAAGGCACCTTCTTCTCTACCACATGAAGCGGAAGGCTCTTTTCTGCGATAGCCATAAGCTTGTCCACGCGGAATAAATAGTTTAAGATAACACCAAAACCATACTGCAATGAACCATTCTCGTTCTTTGCCTCTGCCATCTCCGGAGTGAGCTCGTAATACTCGACAATCGAAGGCTTGCCATTCTCAAGGCACATAGCACCGACTCTCTCGTATGGATCGCATTTTCTGACCACCTTAGAGCCGCTGACACAACCAGACTCTATTGTAGCGCCGACAAATACAGGGTCTGCAATCTGCTGAAGCACATTGTCCACTGCAAATACATTGAGCCACTCAACACCCTTGTCCTTCAAATCCTTGTCAAGACCTGCGTTGATAAGTGACTTGAACCATCCACCGTTTCCGTTTGGTGACATGGCAAGTGAATCCTCAGATTTCATGAGCAGATTTCCATCAAAATCAACTGCCGGAACCATCTCCTGCACGAAAAACTTCACATAGTCCTTGTTATATCCAAAATAGTCATGCTCTGCAAAGAACTCTCTTGTCATGCCATCATTTATCTCGCTTGTCATGACATACAGAGGTACCCATGTACCGGCCTCATTTGTAACCTTCATGAGGTTTGCGATAAGCTGCTCAAAGATGTAGAGTTCCTTTGTCTTTCCGATATTGAACATGCCCTTAGCCTTATCAAAGCCAAGACGTGTGCCCTGTCCACCGGCAAGAAGAATTGCACCGACCTTGCCATTCCCAACCGCATCAAGACCTGTTGCAAGATATTTGTCCTTATTTGCCTCTATCTCTGAAAGCTCCATAGCAGCAAGCGGTGAGAATGTACCTCTCTGCTGTTCCTTGTTGTAAATCATATCAAGGTATGACCAGTCCATGTGCTCAAGCTGTGACTCAAGCTTTGCCGGTGTTTTCTCTGTTAAGAATTTCTTTAAGTATTTCTGATTTGTTGCTGTGATTTTTTCTTTAATTTCTGTTTTCATAAATTCTCCCTAATAGCAGTCTTTAAGCATTTAGTCATCTGAATCATCGGATGATGATTTTTTTCCTGAACTATTTTCAGATTCTGACTGGCTCTTCTTCAAGGCATCCTGCTTGTCCTTATTCTTTTTCTTTGCCCCTTCTGTTCCATCAGAGCCAACAGTATCATTGTACTGCGTGAGGTCAAATGCTGAAGTCTTAGATGTAACACCTGTCTTTTTAGCGATCTTGTCACTTACAGTCTGAACTGTATCTGTTGGCTGATAATCAGTCTCATTAAACAGGAACTGATGAAGCTCAGAAACATTTTTCGCTAAATCAATCGGAATAACTGTATCTCCTGTTGTAGAAAGATTCATTGTAGTCAGCTCAAATGGGAAGCCTGTTGTCTCCTTCATCTGATATTTTGTAACAGCTGTTGCATACTGAACAATTTCCGCAGCTGTAAAATTGGTACTTATCTGACTCATGATATCCTTACACATCTCTGTGAGCGAGCCTAAATCTGACTGCTTAGCCTTGTCAAGCATAGCCTGAAGCACAATTCTCTGACGGGATGCTCTTAAGAAATCATCACCGGAGGTGCTTCTGATACGCGCATAGCATGTAGCCTGAGTTCCATCAAGATGCTGCATACCATCCCCCTCAAGATAAGGAGTATTATATCCTGTAGTATAATCAACCTCAGGAATCAGATAATTGATTTCCTTCATCTCCGCCTTAGTAATCTCAAGATCAAGACCACCGATATCATCTATAGCATCTACAAGAGCCTTCCAATCAACACAAACATACTTCGTAATATTCAAATCCAAATTTGAATTAAGCATAGCTACTGCTCTCTTTGCTCCACCATTAGCATATGCTGCATTTGCCTTCGCAAATTTTCCATTGCCAATCGGAAGATACGTATCTCTGTAGACAGATACAAGCTGAACCTCCTTAGTATCATAATTCAGACTTGCAATCATGATACAATCGGAATTTCCCTCATTGTATGAACCATTACTTCTGTTGTCCAGACCAAACAAAGCTACATTGAGATATCCATGCATATTGGCAAGAGCATCATCATCGATATCCTCATTGATTCCGGCCTCACTATTGGTCAGCGGATCCTCATATTTGACCTGTCCGAGTGTCTTGTTGTAAAACCAAACCACAAGCAGAACAATTAACAGTAACAGGATTTCAAATACAAAGAGTATAATCTTCTTACGTCCACTTCTTTTCTTTTTTCTTCTTCTCTTCTTTGCCATGTTATTTTTCCTTTTTCCTATGAATGTAAAGCCATGCGTCTGCGTAGTCCTGACGCTCCTTCTCTGACATATTGGTATATTTTCCAAACTCCAGATTCGTCAGACGCATCTGCGGCCTGCCACACTTGAAGCATTCAACCTCTTTCCTTCTTGAAACCATCCGTATCCAGCCACAATCCGGGCAAATGTATATTTTCATCATAGTCTTTATTCAAACTGTCCGAGAACCTCAGCTGACAAAGCATCAAGCTTAGCCTGTGAATCTTCAAGAGACACTCCTTTAACTCCGAAATAGAATTTAATCTTAGGCTCTGTACCAGAAGGGCGTACACAGCACCAAGCGTTATCGTTAAGTTCGTAGTAAAGTACATTGGAAGAAGGAAGACCTGTCGGCTCAACCTTTCCTGTTGTCATATCTTTTCTTGTGTCATTCTTGTAATCACGGATAGCAAGCACCTGATAATCACCAAATTTCTTTGGCTCAGCGGCACGTGCCTTTGTCATAATCTCATTTATCTGTGCGGCACCATCAATACCCTTTAAGGTAAGTGTGGAAATGCCCTCTCTGTAGTAGCCATACTTCTCGTACATGTCAATCATGCCATCCCAGAGGGTCTTGCCCTGTGACTTGTAGAAGGCCGCTACCTCACACAGCATACAAACTGCTGCAGGAGCATCCTTATCCCTTGCATATGTGCCAGGCAGGCATCCGTAGCTCTCCTCCATACCGAATACATAGTTGTTGCAGCCGGTCTTTTCGAATTTGAGCATCTGCTCACCGATATACTTAAAGCCTGTGAGCACCTCGATATGCTTCACACCATATGCTGCAGCAATTGCCTTACCCATATCTGTTGAAACAATTGACTCAACAAATGCAGGCTTCTCAGGCAAAGTACCATTTGCACTCTTCTGGCTTAAAATGTACTCACCGATAAGCATAGCTGACATATTTCCTGTAAATGTCACATACTCACCTGTCTTTGTATCCTTGCAGTATACACCGAGTCTGTCGGCATCAGGGTCAGTTGCTAAAACGATATCAGCATCCTTTTCCTTTGCCAGCTCAAGTGCAAGCTTCCATGCATCAGGATTCTCAGGATTTGGATAAGGACATGTAGGGAAATTGCCGTCAGGCACTGCCTGGCTTGGCTCAATGTATACATTCTCAAAGCCCATATCCTTAAGCACTCTCTGTACAGGGCGAAGTCCTGTGCCGTGGAGTGGTGTGTAAACAATCTTGATATCCTTTGCCATAGCCTTGATGATCTCAGGATGGATAGAAAGCTTGCGGAGCTCTCCGAAATATCCCTCCTCAACCTCATCAGAGATGACATTGTAAAGACCTGCCTCAATAGCAGCAGCCTTGTCCATAGTCTTAACCTGGTCAAACGATGTAACCTTTGCCACCTCAGCCATGATGCTTGTATCATGAGGTGGAGTAACCTGTGCGCCATCCTCCCAGTAAACCTTGTATCCATTGTACTCACGAGGATTGTGGCTTGCTGTGATAACAACACCTGCTATTGTGCCGAGTGTCCTTACTGCGTATGAGAGCTCCGGAACAGGTGCAAGCTGTGGGAATACATATGTCTTGATTCCGTTTGCTGCAAGGCAGAGTGCTGTGGCATCTGTGAACTCATCATGCATATTACGTGAGTCATGCGCGATCGCAACGCCCCTCTTTACTGCGTCCTCTCCCTGTGAAAGTATGTAATTTGCCAGTCCCTGTGTAGCCTGACGGACTGTGTATATATTCATCCTGTTGGTGCCTGCTCCTATTACACCACGAAGACCTGCTGTACCAAACTCAAGTGTGCGATAGAATCTATCCTCTATCTCCTTATCATCACCTGCGATAGCCTTAAGTTCTGCCTTTGTAGCCTCATCAAAATATGGGTCTGTACACCATTTCTCGTACTCCGCTCTGAAATCCATTTATATTAACCTCCTGTATCAGCTAGTAAATAAGCCTATTAATGTTAACCATACCGATTTTACCACATTAACGTGCATTTGAAAAGTTTTAGTTCCTTAATATTTTTTTAAACACCAGGCTCCTCATCCAAAGTGGCATCATACAGACAACAAGCTGTGCCACAACCGTAACAAAATAATCGGCTGCACTTATGGTTCCTGTCTTTAAAATACGTTTTCTTCCTGCTTTATATTTAAGGAAATAATCAAAGCCGCCACGCCTCTTCAGCATATCATCACCGGTTCTGGCATACACAAGAGTCTCACCTATATTTGCCATACGACAGTGATTTCTGATCATATTCGCCCAAAGAAGAGAATCCTCCATAAGCAGACAGTCCTGATAATTGCCCGCAGCAAGCACTGCAGACCTTTTGTACATAACAGTCATGTGATTAAACGCATCGCGCTTTCTCTGATACTGCTTTATCACATAATTTCCGAGAGGCACTGTCCTCTCTGATAAAATATTATGCGTATCATCGGAAAACTCGCTGATGTAGCCTCCTATGATATCAAGCCCCGGATTTTCCGAAAAAGCATTCAGCTGTCTTTCAAACCGGTCAGGCACACATATATCATCCGTGTCCATCCTTGCCACAAGCTCATTTGAACAGTGCTTTATGCCTTCAGCAAGGGCAAGACCAAGCCCGCTGTTTTTTTCAAGCTTTACCGTAACAAAATTTATCTCCGAAGGTCTGCATTCATACTCACTGATTGCCTCATAAAGCTCATCTGTCAGCCTGCCATCCTCCACCAGCACTATCTCGTCCGGTAAAACAGTCTGTGAATATATGCTTTCCATGCACTCCCTGAAATACTCAGGCTTTTCCTTGTAATAAATTGACAGTAATACTGAAAATTTGACTTTATTCATAAATATCATCCTCCCAGACAAGCAGACTAATGTATCACCGCAAGCACAGTCTCAATGCACAGCCTGATATCATTTATCAGCGAAAATCTCTTAAGATACTTAAGATTGTACCTCATCTTGCCCGGCAGCACCTTGTGGATATATGTGTAATCCACATCATCAGAAGCCTCCAGAAGCCTGTCCTCATCCTTGTACCTAATGCTTGCCTCACTTGTGATTCCGGCTGGCATCAGAAGTGTCGCCATCATCGCAGGTGTATATGCCATGACATACTTCTCCACCTCCGGTCTTGTGCCAACAAAGCTCATATCACCACAGAGCACATTTATGAGCTGCGGAATCTCGTCAAGCCTGTATTTTCTGATGACAGCGCCGACCCTTGTTATTCTTGAATCCCCACCGACAGTCACCAGTGAGCCCTTTTTGTCAGCATCATTCACCATAGTCCTGAACTTGAATATGCGAAACTTCCTGCCGTACTGTGTAATACGCTCCTGCCTGAAAAAAACAGGTCCTTTGCTATCCACCTTTATCCAGACAGCAAGGACCAGTATAACAGGCGAAAGCAGCACAAGAAGAACAGCGGACATAATCACATCAAAAATGCGTTTGAATACCATGCTTGTCCTCTTTCTGCTCAGATGCCTGTAATATTTAAGTGTAAAATCATTTTTCATGAATGTAGGAATCTCTCCCCATGTTCTCCATCTACTCATGTAAAATCTCCAATAAATTATTAATTATATACTCCACATCCTCATCACTCAGCTTTGTGTTTAGAGGAAGTGTAATCTCATTCTCATACTGATGATAAGCATTAGGAAAATCAGCTATGTCAAAGCCCATATTTTTATATGCTGTCATCATAGGAAGCGGCTTGTAATGCACATTTGTGGCGATACCTCGCTCCGCCATCTGCACTATAAGCTCATTGCGCCTGTCCACACCGATGCCCGGTATGCGAAGCAGATACAGATGTCCGCTTGATGTATGCCTGTCTGTAAAATGAGGCACTGTCAAGAGTCCAAGTGGCTTAAATGCCGTATCATAGCGCTCTATAATATCACGGCGCCTCTTGAGAAGCCCATCATATCTGTCAAGCTGTACCAAGCCAATGGCAGCCTGGATATCCGTCATATTGCACTTATATGAAGGAGCCACTATATCATACTCCCAGTTGCCCAGACCATTCTTGTGTAAAGCATCCTTCGTCTGTCCGTGGAGCGAAAGCAGCATAAACTGCTTGTAGATATACTCATCATCAAAGCACTCTATAGGTCTCCAGGTGAGTGCTCCACCCTCTGCGGTGGTCAGGTTCTTTACCGCATGGAATGAAAAGCTCGTAAAATCAGCTACATTGCCACACATAATCCGCTCACCGTCCCTCATGTATGAGGCCCCGAAGGCATGAGCTGAATCAACCGCCACAATCACACGTCCGATTGCCCTCTGCACATCGTTTGACGGATGAAAAAGAGCCTTTTTTCTTTCCACAATATCAAAAATCCTGTCATAGTCGCAAGGCACACCCGCAATGTCAACCGGCACGATAACCTTTGTCTTTTCTGTAATAGCAGCTTCTAAGGCATCGTAATCCATCTCAAAGGAATCAGGTGCTACGTCTATAAACTTAAGTGCTGCACCTACATGCACAGCAGGGCTTGCAGATGCAGTATATGTGTATGCACTTGTGATAACCTCATCACCTGCACCTATTCCTAAGAATCTGAGTATCGACTCAAGACACGCAGTAGCAGAGCCAAGAGCCACAGCCTTATTGGTGCCACATAGCTTAGCAATCCTCTTCTCGAATTCCTTAGTCCTTGGACCTGTTGTAATCCAGCCGCTTCGCAGCGCATCAGCAACAGCTGACACCTCTGCCTCTGTTATATCAGGTGGTGAAAATGAAATCTGTCTCTTTTCCATAGTTATGTTCCTCGCTTCCGGTGTAAACAAAAGATATTTTAGTCCTCAAGATCCGGATGATATGTCTTGACCACAGAGGCAACTATCTGCTTGATATCCTTTGCTTCTGAGGTGCATGCCTTCTCGAGCATCTCAAGCTGCTTCTCAAAGAGCTCATCATCCATCTCAATAGGCTCACCCACATGAATCAGCTTGTTTGGAGTCTCCTTAAGGCCCTCCTCACTCATCAGCATCTCCTCGTAGAGCTTCTCGCCCGGACGCAGTCCTGTGTATACAATCTGGATATCAACATCAGGCTCCAGTCCCGAAAGCCTGATAAGATTCCTTGCCATATCATCAATCTTGACAGGCTCGCCCATATCGAGTACGAAAATCTCTCCTCCATGAGCATATAGCCCGGCCTGCAGCACAAGCGCCACGGCCTCCGGAATTGTCATAAAGTACCTGATAATACGCTTGTCCGTCACAGTAACCGGACCTCCATCCTCTATCTGCTTCTTAAACAGTGGGATAACACTTCCGTTACTTCCGAGCACATTTCCAAAACGTACCGCTACAAAATCGGTCTCCGTCTGCCTGTTCATCATCTGTATAACCATCTCACACAGACGCTTTGACGCACCCATGATATTGGTCGGATTGACCGCCTTATCCGTAGAGATAAGCACGAACTTCTTCACATGGTACTCTGCTGCAATCCTTGAGAGCTTTAAAGTGCCAAGCACATTGTTTTTTATTGCCTCATTCGGGCTCTCCTCCATCAGCGGTACATGCTTATGTGCTGCCGCATGATAGATAATCTCAGGGTGATATGTCTGGAATACATAGTGCAGCCTGTTAGTGTTGCGCACAGAGCCAATCAGTGTCTCCACCCTTACATAAGGATATTTGCGCTTCAGCTCCTGCTGTATATCGTATGCATTATTCTCGTAAATATCAAAAATGATAAGAAGCTTCGGATCCTCCCTGGCTATCTGACGACAAAGCTCACTACCTATGGAACCACCGCCACCTGTAACCATGACTACCTTGCCCTGTAAAAATGAATGAATACCATCATTATCCACAACAACCGGATCTCTTCCAAGCAAATCCTCGATACTGACCGGACGCAGATTGGAAACCGACACCCTGCCGTCCACCATCTGATAGATTCCCGGAACCACAGACACATCACAGCCGGTATCCTTACAGATATTGAGTATATCCTTCCTGTCCTTACCCGATGTGGAAGGTACAGCATACACAATCTTTGTGATATCATACTTCTCAACCATCTCCGGAATGTCATTTCGATTGCCGACAATAGGCACACCGTCTATGAAGCGGCCAAGCTTCGCCGGATTGTCATCTATGATACAGCAGGCCTTTGTGTGCAGATGCGAGCTCATGATAAGCTCTCTGATAAGCATCCTGCCTGCATTTCCTGCTCCTATAATCATGACCTTCTCATCACCGTTCGCGGAGCCTCTCTGCTCAAGCATCTTCTGGCCTGTCCTGATAAATCTGTATGCAAAACGGCACGCTGTACAAAGTGCAAAGCTGAGCATCAGTCCGATAATCCAAAAGGCATACGGCATCTTAATCTCATACACCTCATGAATGGTAACGCTCACAACCGCAAGTACTATAAATGCACCAATAATATGCATAAACTCATTGATGCTCGCAAAACGCCATATACTGTGATACAGCCTGAAAATATAAAACACCACAAGTGAAATCACCATAAACAACGGCACAATATGCAGATAACCCTCCAAAAATGAGAGCGGAATATGTGAATATGAAAACTCAAACCTGATCATCAAAGCGAAAAAGAATGAGATTGCAATAATACACATATCAACAAATGCAAGAACCAATGCCCTGAAAACCCATTGCTTGTCATTGCCCATGTATGCATCCGGCTTCTCCGGACCATCGTATTTTGTTTTGTTCTTTCGATTATTTGTATCTTTTTTCATGTCAAGTCTATTACTCATATAGGATTTTCTCCTTTTGTCCCACACTGCAAAAAGCAGCTTCTCATAAACTGCATTTAAATTTACGCTTTATTATATCATACACACACTATTATAGTTCTTATTATTTTATTAAATATACCACATTTAGCGATTTTTGAAAACAAACAGCTTGCTTATCACATAGTTGAGCACAACCACAACCACCTGTGCTGCCAGCTTCACCCACATGCTTGGATAGTCCAAAAGCGTGATAAAAATAAAGATAATAGCCTCTTCAATAACCAGTGTAATAAATCTGCCACTGAAAAAAGCAAACATCTGTACTAAAAACGCCGTCTTTGTCGGCGTAGCAACCTTAAACACCCACTTCTTGTTGGTAACATATGAAAAAAGAACAGCAAACACCCACGCCAGCGCGTTCGCAATCAGCTCATTGATACCAAAGAATACATTAAAAATGGCATATGCGCCTATGCTGATCACAAAGGTCATATTGCCAAAAACCGTGTATAAAACAAGCTCCTTAAACTCCTCTTTCCTGTTTCGTATTATAATATTATCCATTTCTCCACCTATGTGACAGGCTATATAACCCTGTCGTAATTTATACGTGTAAGTTGATAGTAATGTTAATTTGCGATTTTTATATAATAACTGCATAGCCAAAATAAGTCAATATGTGATATGATATCTGCATGAAAAAGAAAACACAAAAAAACAAGAGTATAAAACTAAACTACATATATAATGTGAGCTACCAGATACTCACACTGATCACACCGCTTATCACAGCGCCGTACCTCTCGAGGGTGCTTAAGGCAGACGGAATAGGTGCATACAGCTATACCTACTCGCTGGTATCATACTTTATCATGTTTGCCGCACTTGGTACAGTAAACTACGGAAACAGAGAAATATCATACCTGCAGGAGGACAGAGCAAAACGCACAAAAACCTTCTGGGAGATAGAGCTTCTATCTGTTATCAGCGTAATTGTGTGCCTGTGCGCATATATGGTATTCACACTTGCATTTTGGCACTCACCGCTCAAAAAGCACCTGCTATTGATTGAAGCCGTGTACCTGATATCGGTTGCTTCTGATATCTCCTGGCTGTTTCAGGGACTTGAGGAATTTGGCAAAATAGTCGGTCGAAACGTGATTTTTAAAATCATAAACATTGCTTTTATCTTCATCGCCGTACGCTCAGAGAGTGATTTGCTCATATATGTGGCAGGAGTATGTCTATTAGAGCTTTTTGCCAATATATCCATCTGGTTTTACCTGCCTCAATATGTTGACAGACCAAAGCTTAAGGAGCTTAAGCCATTCTCTCATCTAAGGGCTACTCTCACACTATTTGTACCAACTATAGCTACAACCATATACACAGCGCTTGACAAAACCATGCTCAACAACATAACCGGCAGCATGACAGAAAACGGCTACTATGAGCAAGCCAACAAGATATCCAAAATGGTTCTCATGCTCGTAACCTCACTCGGTACTGTGATGCTTCCAAGAATAGGAAGAGCCTTCAGTGAAAATAAAAAAGACGAAGTAAAAGCCCTCCTTTATAAGAGCTTTCAATTCGTCTGGTTTATAGGTCTTGCCCTGTGCTTTGGCCTGATAGGCATCGCACGCAATTTCTCACCATGGTTTTTTGGCCCGGGATATGAAAAGGTGCCATATCTCATCATGATAATGGCCACCCTGTTGCCGATTATAGGCTTAAGCAATGTAATCGGTATACAGTATCTGGTAACAACCAAGCGTGAAAGCCTGCTGACACGCTCAGTATGTATCGGAGCCGCAGCCAATTTTGTCATGAATATGATTCTCATACATCAGCTCTATTCATACGGTGCAGCCATAGCCTCTGTCATCTCGGAGGTAATAATAACTGCCGTACAGCTTTACTTCATACGAAATGAGCTTAGCATCCCAAAAATATTTTCTCTATCGTGGAAATATCTCATATCAGCAGTCTGTATGCTTATAGTACTGCTGCTCATGGATACAAGGCTGTCAGTCAGCTTCATGCACACAATAATTATGATTGTGACCGGATTTATTGTCTATATGGTGCTGCTTGTACTGATGCATGACGAGATGGTGTGGGAAGGCATAAGGCTCATCAAAGCCAGAATCAAATGCCACTAAATAATACCATTCTGCAACGCTTAATTCCCCGGCAGCTTCACTTATTTGGCAGCCTCATACTCTCCAACCACCTGTGCCTCTCCTCTGTCAGTATATTCTCTTGCCATTTTCAGAGCTTTTTTCGTCCTCTTCACGGACTTTTCCCATCTGGAAAGCTCTGATTTGTCAGTATCAGACTTTATCCCATATTGGTTTACAGCCAGATTGCCAATATATGACGAAAGCTTTTGGGCACCATAGGCATTCAGATGCTCAAAATCTGCGAAATCATGGGAATCATCTATCCCTACAGCGCTCTCATAATCAGTACTCAGATCAAGAAAATCGTATCCATACTCCTTCGTTATACTTTCAATCTGCTCAAGCCCCGACTTATCAGCCGACTGTGTCTCATGAGGTGGCTGCAGCAAAAGTACATGCTCTATGCCAAGCTTATTGCAGTACGAAAGCAGCTCCTCAAGATATGCCCTGCACTCATCAGTCAGCACATAGGCTTCTTTAGTGGGCTGTCCGATATTTGCCAGATTGTCACGGCCTCCGGTGATGCCTGTTTTTGAATAAAAGCCCTTCAGATAGCCTCCACCGCTGAGCCTCATATAGGCACGAGTGACAAATGAGGTATAAACTGCCTCAGGGTCCTTCCAGTTGCCATGATACTTCTCCAATGGGAAATAAAGGGTATCCGATATGTTATCCTTCACCTTTTCATCATCCTTATTGATATTTTTAGGAATAGTCTTTACCGTGTCAAGCTTGTTCTGTGACATAGGCATATTGTCAATCCACTTTCTCAGATAGACCTCATCAGTCAGATTCCAGTTGCCCTGGCTAAATGCTGCAGCATTGATTATAAGAAGCTTTGGCTTTTGTCTCTTCACAATCTCCGTGACGATGGACTTGTACATATTGCATGGCACAGCTCCTATTGAAAGATTGCACGACTTAAGGCCATACTCCTCCCATGCCAAAGCCGGTGCATAGCCCGTGTATACCTCACTCGGTCCAATCATGACCATATCAAGACTGTTCTTTGGCTCTGCATAAAAACCATATATATTTTCGATGTCGCTGCTGTCAATGGCAATAAATGCCTTTGATACAATTTGCATGAGCAATAGGAGAACTATTGCAAATGCAGGGATTTTAATAAATTTCATGGTGTTTCCTTTTCTATTGAAACTCTTCGTTTTTATATTTTTCAGTACACACTATATAGTATATCGGATTAGTATTAAAAAACAACACCCTGATTTCTATTTGTCATTTTCTGACATCAAGCTGTTTACCCGGATAGAATATAAAATCAATAAACCTGAGTTTCTTTATAATACACTCATACAATATCCAGCATATAGCAGTGCTTCCTGCAAATCCGCATATACACTGCAGCGCCATATTGGTTATACCAGCCCTGTCCAATATAATCCTGATTCCACCTACAATTATCACATTCATCGCATAAAACGGCATGCTGTCACGGCCGATAGTCTGCACCCACTTAGGGAAATCACAATACCCTGACAGAAAATAGCTTACTGCAAATATAAATACTGTCACTATACAGGCGATAAGCCGTTCAAACAGACTGCTGCAAAGGGGATTACTGCTCATTTCATCCTGTAATACTATGCCTGATACCTCAACAATAACACTCATAACAGCAAAGCTCAGCACAGCATATCTATTATCCAGTTTATCAAGCCACTTCTTAATCAGGCATCCCAGATAAAAGTACATCTGGAAGCCGGCTATGTAATTAAAACCCTCATAGCGAAAGCTGCCATAGCATGTCAAAGCAATTATTAAAAACAGCACAAATAAAAGCTCCATTTTATAATCAAAATGTGGCAGAAGCCTCGCAAACACATAATCAGCCATATACGCCACACAATATATGATAAATAGTGCGTATAAATACCATAAAAACTCTATCGGCTTCCACGGTATGCTTATCAGGCTGCTAATGGCAACCGGCTCCCTTATCAAATTTGAAAGCGCAAATTTAATCATCCAGTAAATAACTGAAATCATCACATAAGGCAGCAGGATATTAAATGCTTTATGACATATCCGGCTAAAAATGCCTTGTGAAGCATTCCCTACATATTCACTGTATAAGAAGCCTGAAACTGCGATAAAGCAAGGCATGTGAAAGCTGTATATTACATTTGCAATACCATTCATTGTATCATCAAATGAATACAGGTCTGTCAGGCCCAATGTAGTGTGACCTAAAATCACAAATAAAATAAGAATGCCCTTTATGAAATCAATTGTTTTATCTCGTGTGGTGGTTTGCATGTTATGTCCTCAAATTATAAACTGCTAATTTTCTCTTCTATCAAATTTGCCGATATCTTGACATCTGCCTTTTTATAAAGCTTTATGCTTCCATTACCACCTTGCAAGTCTTCTTAAAACAGGCTATCCCATACTTTATAAAATTGCGCATTCCATCCTGCTTTAATCTTGCAATGTAGTCTTTTTCTTCAATCAGTTGTAATACCCTCTTACAAGCAGCATCCATACTCGATATTGCTCTTTTTCATTTTCAAAAAGACCATCACTTTCCAAAAGAAACGAAAATCGATTTTATGGTAAATATAAAAATTAATCCGCTATGCCCTGCTGCTTTCAAAGAATGTATGACACCTTATAAATATTTTACATACTCTGCCGCGTTTTCTCTAATATAACATCTTTTAAATGCTGCAAACCTGGATTCACGCCTTATTAATGCTTGCAGCTTTCGATGAGCAAATGCAGAACTAGGTGCTACTGTCAATTCATCTAATGTATCAAATAACTTGTTCATCTCCTTATTCAGCTCATTAAATCTCATATCACTCTTATAAATTCGCATTCCTGTATTCTTTTTGTTAAATACTTCATAAACAAGCTCTGCCGTCATCTTTGCGTCATAATCACCCATATTTTTTGCTATTATTTCTGTTTTCCCATCACATAATCTAAAATAAATCCTATCCTCCGGGTCAACTTTGCAACAGTCAATAATATGCTCATCATATTTTCTTTGGTTTTTTATTCCGTTGCAATGTCCACATGACCAAAATAAATTATTCCAATCAAATTTTATTTCTAATTTCTGTTCAATATCTCTACCAACAGAACGTGGTTTTAAATGTTCAATTTGTGGATCCTGCAAGTCATTAATCTCGCAAATATAGCACTTATTATTAAAATCTTTTTTTAATCTCTCAACAACATCCGGCTTATCATATTTTCCATCAGCTTTTGTCTTTTCCACAGCCAATGACTCAGGTGCTGGAGTGCTACGTTCTACTTTGACCATATTACTCCGCCCTCGCTCTCATTTTGATTTTTAATTCCTGATACTCTGTTGAAATTTTAAGTGCCAAATAATCCGGTATTTCATCTAAATACATCTCAAGCTCAGCAATTCTCTCATAATCATCATCGCTTAACTCCGATTTACCTGCCAACTCTTTATATTCTTCAAACTTATCCCTTAACTCATTGGATAATTCATCTGACTTAAAATACCCTTCTACAATTCCACTATACGGAATATCTGCCAGACCATTCTTTACACATATTTTCTTTTCCAGATCATATATGACAACATTTTCCAAACTATTAAGAATAAATGGAGAATGGCTGGAGACTACAAACTGAATATTTGGAAATATCGTAGTTAATAGCCCCATAATGTTTCTTTGCAATTCCAGATGTAAATGAGTCTCAATCTCATCAATCAATACAATACCCGGAATATCAAAATCAAACGATCTATTTAATTGGTTCTCCATACGAATAATTAAATCAACAACAATATCAAGGATAGCTGCATATCCACTTGAAAGCGTATTAAAGTCAAACTTTTCCCTTCCATCCATAACAATAGAAAATTTAAATGTGTCCTCGTCAAAATCCACTCTCACCGATTCATCATCAAATATCTGCTTTAGTAAATCATCAAAATTATTAAACCATTTTGATATATTATCCGCTTTATCTAACTTTCCATTAGAAATAGCCAAAGCCTGCGTCATCTTTAAGTCCAACAAATATTTTATAAACTCTTTCCTTGGAGTATCGTTGATTGAATATCCTGTTTTAAGCTTAACTTTTTCTACATGCTCCGGTTCAACAGATGAAAACACTCTGTCTGCCTTATAATAAGCAGTAATAAATTTACCAGCTTCAAATAGTTTCTTAATTTCAACAAATGACTTATTGAATTCCATCCATATTCCTGCAGTTTCTTTTTTATACCGCTCATAAAAGAACTCTAAATTATCTTCAAATTGCTTTAACTGAATTTCTTTATTCTCTTTCTTACAATATTCAATACTCTCTTTAGTACTCTCAATATTTTCTAAAATCTGCTGTGGATTATCTTCCAATGTAACAGAATTAATAAATGTAGCAATTGCATCAAGTAGACTTGTCTTTCCACTACCATTTTTTCCGGTTACTATAACATGTCTGCGCTCACTATCGCAAATATTTATATCTATATTCTCTAAATGTCTGATCTTATCTATTCTTATACTTTTAATAAAAACTGATTCCACTTTATGCCTCCATTAAATCATACTAGCATCACTTTTAAGTCATTCTACTCATGTTGTTCAGGCTCGCCTAACCGCTTCTGTATACTCACCTTCCATGCAGTATATACTCCATCTTTTATAGCATTTTCAATATCAAATTTCTCTTGAGCATTATTAGTATTTTCCGATATTTCTTTCTCCTCAATATACTTTTCCCGTATATCATCAATCAAATCAAAATATTTAATATCCTCAATTAGCGCGTTCATCTGTCCAAAATATTGTGAACATACTATTCCGATATATATCATTACTGATAAAAATCTGTCTCTTATACACATCTCCGAGCCCACGAGACCGTACTAGATCT
>ERZ1026776.293-NODE-293-length-36473-cov-94.469795_pt1 | contig 36473 bp, 28 predicted proteins | sample MGYA00380125_ERZ1026776 | MGnify/ENA primary metagenome ERZ1026776 (study PRJEB33269, sample SAMEA4719761) | human gut metagenome | biome: human-associated habitat; feature: organic feature; material: feces | place: Cameroon | collected 2013-10 ...
CAGAGTTTTATATCTGCAAAAGCCCTATTTTGTAGGGGTGGGAAACTTTAGTTAAATTACTTAGCATCCAATAGCAAACGAAGTTTTCACTTAACACTTAACATTTAACATTACAACAAATAAAATGAATTATCAGAATCTTTTCAAAATAGCCATCCGCGCCATTGCTGCCAACAAAATGCGCTCTTTCCTTACCGCACTTGGCATCATCATCGGTATTGCTGCGGTGATTACCATGCTTGCCATCGGACAAGGAAGTAAAGCCAGCATCAAGGCAAACATCGCTGAGATGGGATCAAACATGATTATGATTTCACCTGGTGCTGACATGCGTGGCGGTGTGAGACAGGATGCTTCGTCAATGGAGACGCTAAAGCAAGCCGACTATCAGAGCATCAAAGACGAATGTAATTATATCTCAGCTATTTCCCCTACCGTAAACAGTTCAGGCCAGTGGATTTATGGAAACAACAACACCCAAAGTTCTATCTATGGAGTGAATCAAGACTATCTTACCATCCGACAACTGAAAGTTGCAGATGGAGAAATGTTTACCGATACAGACATTAAGGCAGCATCTAAAGTCTGCATTCTGGGACAAACTGTTGTTGACTATCTCTTCCCTGACGGCAGTGATCCAATAGGTAAGGTTGTGCGATTTAACAGCATTCCATTCAGAGTAATCGGTGTATTAAAGAAGAAAGGTTACAACAGTATGGGTATGGACCAGGATGATTTGGTACTTGCACCATATACAACAGTAATGAAGCGAATTATGGCACAAACCTATTTAGGAGGCATCGTCTGCTCAGCCATCACTGAAGAGGCTTCTCAACCTGCCCAAGATCAGATTACAGAAATTTTGCGGCGCAACCACAAATTGAAAGACGCAACAGATACTACTGAAGCTGATGAAGATGACTTCAATATCCGCTCTCAAGAAGAGATTTCAAGCATGATGAATTCTACCATGTCTACGATCACCATCCTATTAGGTTCCGTTGCAGGCATTTCACTGCTCGTTGGCGGTATAGGCATTATGAATATCATGTATGTATCTGTAACAGAACGCACCCGTGAAATAGGTCTTCGAATGAGTGTGGGCGCACGAGGAATTGATATTTTGAACCAATTTCTGATTGAAGCTATCTTACTTTCTGTCACTGGCGGTATTATAGGAGTAATATTGGGAGTTAGTTTATCGCTCAGTCTGAATTCTTTCTTCCATATAGCCACCCAAATAGAGCCATGGAGCATTATTATGAGTTTTGCAGTCTGTACATTTACAGGCGTTTTCTTTGGATGGTATCCTGCTAAGAAGGCAGCAAGGCTCGACCCTATCGAGGCTATCAGATACGAATAAACAAATTAAGGAGAACATAAAATATTCTCTGAGGTTTTCAAAAAAAAACAAAAAGTTTTTTGGTGAATACAAAATAAAGTTGTACTTTTGCGTCTGCGGAAGTGCAACTTTTTTATTTGAAGTTAAACGAATCGCATGAATAGAATAGTAAACAGGTTTAAATATAGAAGATTATGAAATTTATAGGAATTATTCCAGCAAGATACGCATCGACACGTTTCCCAGGAAAGCCACTTGCCATGTTAGGGGGCAAACCAGTGATACAGCATGTTTATGAGAAAGTAGCAGCTTGTCTTGAAGCTGCCTATGTTGCGACAGACGATGAGCGAATTTTTAAAGCTGTCGAAGCATTTGGCGGTAAAGCTGTAATGACGCGCAACGATCATAAGAGCGGTACTGACCGCATTGAAGAAGCTATCGAAAAAATTGGTGGAGACTGGGATGTCATTGTCAATATTCAAGGCGATGAACCTTTTGTTGCCAAGAGTCAACTGGAAACCATCTGCCAGTGTTTTGATGACCCAACAACTCAAATTGCGACTTTAGCAAAGGCTTTTACCTGTATGGAAGCTGTAAAAAATCCTAATAGTCCAAAGATAGTAGTAGATAACCAAGGCTTTGCTATGTACTTCTCTCGCAGCGTCATTCCATACGTAAGAGGAAAAGAAGAGGAAGAATGGCTTAATAGTTATCCTTATCTGAAACATTTGGGCATCTATGCTTACCGCAAGGAGGTTTTAAAAGAAGTAACCCAGCTGCCACAGAGTTCACTGGAAATAGCAGAGAGTCTGGAACAGCTTAGATGGCTACAGAATGGCTACAAGATAAAAGTTGGTACAACAGATGTTGAGACTGTAGGTATTGACACGCCAGAAGATTTGCTGCGGGCAGAAGAGTTCCTGAAAAATGGTAAGTAATAAGAAGCATCAAATACTGTTAAAGTTTCTCGGAATGAACAAAATTGAAAACATCGTCAAAAAATATATTATTCACCACGATATGTTCAAGTGGCAAACGCCGTATATCGTTGCCTTGTCTGGAGGTGCCGATAGCGTTGCCCTATTGCTTATCCTGAAAAATTTAGGACTAAATATTACTGCTGCGCACTGTAACTTTCACCTTCGCGGTGAAGAGAGTGACAGAGACGAGCGATTTTGTATAAATCTGTGTCAACAACAGGGAATCAGTTTGTCTCGAATCCATTTTGATACTTATGCTTATGCCCATTTACACAAGGTAAGTATCGAAATGGCTGCACGCGACTTACGCTACCGCTATTTTGCTCAATTAGTTCAAGACTTGCATGCAGGAGGAATCTGTGTGGCTCATCATCGAGATGATAATGTAGAAACTTTACTTCTGAATCTGTTAAGGGGATCTGGAGTAGACGGATTAGCAGGCATCGCTCCCAAAAACGGAAACATTCTGCGCCCTCTTCTCTGCATCAGCCGACAGGATATATTGCAATATCTAAAAGAAAAAGAGCAAGATTTTGTCACAGATTCAACAAATCTGGAAGACGATGCTTTAAGAAACAAAATTCGCCATCATGTGATACCTCTTTTAGAAAGCATCAATCCTGCAGCAAATGAGAATATTGCCCTCACTGCCAAATATATACGCCAAGCAAAAAGTATGATTGACAGCATGGATAGCATCAGTACAACCGACTCTTATAGGAACGTTATAAGTATCCCCAAAGTTTCTGTCATGAATGCTCCTAGTCCGGAATTCATACTCCATAAAGAATTGGGCAGATATGGTTTTCATGGCAATGCTATTGATGAAATCTGTGAAAGTCTCTACAGTCAGGATGGTGGTGTAGGTAAAATCTGGAAAAACGAAGCCTACATGATAGTCATCGACAGAGAACAGCTGTTGATCTCTAACATAAAAGACTTGAATAACATTCAGGAGAAAAAAGCGTTCCGACTGCCTGAAGAAGGCATTTACAACATGGACGAAGGGGTCCAAATCAAAATAAGGATCTTCTCGCGCACGAGCGACTTCATACCAAGTAAAGAATCGCAACGCATCACTCTGGATGCTGAAAACGTAAGTTTTCCCCTCACCTACCGACCGGTAAAAGACGGCGACAGATTTCAACCTTTCGGCATGAAGGGAAGCAAACTGTTGAGTGACTATATGACGGATAGGAAATTTGACTATTTTCAAAAGAAGACACAGCATGTTTTAACTGACAGTAACGGCGAGATTATCTGGCTTATCGGCGAACGCACATCTGAAAAAATGAAGATTACCGAAACCACCAAGAAAATTTTGGAGGTCATCATCAAATGAAAAAGAAAACAATATATATCATAAGTTTAGCTCTCATTCTGCTGGCTGCCGCCAGCACTTGGAGCTACTATTGTCTGAACCCATCAAGTGACAGGGTGAAGAAAGCAAAAGCAAACATAAAAGTATACAGTCACTATGAATTAATTCAAAATGGAAAAACAATACTCCGGTTTGACGAAGACACCACAACACTGGCTGCCAACTTTATGAACCGTTGGGCGTTGATTCCTTCATGCGAAGGAAGACTTGCCGCCTGCTACAACAACAGCATCAGCCGGAATCACTATCTTGGCAAAGTTGCGGATAGTATTTTTAAAGAAAAAGTTGATTCTTTAGACAGTTTGTATAGAGACTCCAAATGGAAAGTTGGAGAACTGAACTATTATATTCACTCTCATTCTGTCCTGGATGTAGGCTATAACTCTATTTGCGCTTATACCCAACACGAACTGGAACTCCGCGATTCTGCCAAGAAACTGATTGATTCCCTGAAACATGTACAGAAAAATGGACATTTCAAATTGAAACGTTCCATTTCCTATCAAGCCTATTATAGAGACGAGAACGGAAAATGGAAAAGTCAGGCATGCAAACTCATCAAAGCGATGAATGGAGAAGATACGCAAGGAAGCCACATATTCCAACTTTCCTCAGAAACAACCCCAGAAGGTGTTAATGCTATTTCATCTCAACTTGCAGCATCTTTAGCAAAAACGCATGGAGCCACACTTCGATGCACTATTGATTACACCCTCTTACCCGATTCTCTAGGATATTATCGGGGTACAACCGACAGTATCTATCGACCAAACGGTCATGGATGCTGGCAAGGATACGATGGAACCTATTATGAAGGTTACTGGAAAAATGGAAAACGTGAAGGATTCGGATTCAGCATTGCTCCCAAGAAGCCGCTACGAATAGGCGAATGGAAAAATGATAGCTACAAAGGCGAACGACTCGTATATACATCGGAACGTATTTATGGCATAGATCTGAGCAAATACCAGCATGGAAAAGGTAGGAAAAAATATGCTATTAACTGGAACCGTTTACGCATTACACATCTTGGTCGCCTCAGCAAAAAATCGGTGTCAGGAACAGTAAACTTCCCTATTCGCTTCATCTATATCAAGAGTACTGAAGGTAAATCGCTGTTAAATCCATATTACAAGAAAGATTATCGTGATGCAAAAGCACATGGCTACAAGGTTGGAACCTATCACTTCTTTACCACCATAACACCTGCTGCCGAACAAGCACGACACTTTCTGAAACATAGTAACATTAGGAAAGGCGATTTTCCACCAGTTCTTGATGTTGAACCGCTTCCTAGTCAAATCAAAAAAATGGGAGGAGCAGGAGTATTGTTTGCACGCATCAGAACTTGGCTCAGAATAGTAGAGAGAACAACAGGTGTTAAGCCTATTCTTTACATTAGCCAAACTTTCGTAAATCGCTATCTGCCACAGGCTCCCGACCTGAAACATAACTATCAGGTTTGGATTGCGCGATATGGTGAGTATAAACCAGACATCCGACTGGTATATTGGCAGCTCTGCCCTGACGGAAGAGTTGCAGGAATACATGGAGAGGTAGACATCAACGTGTTTAACGGATACGATGACGCTTTTCAAAGTTTTGTTAAGAACAAGACGGTAAAATAACCTTTAAATGAGTAAGTTAGGTTAATTACGTTAAAGTAAGTTATAAATCTAGTCACGTATCAATATTTTTATTATCTTTGCGTCAATTGTGCAATGTGTAACTAAGAGGAAAAGATAATGAGACAGCTTAAGATACAAAAGAGTATAACCAATCGTAACAGTGAGGCCCTCGACAAATATCTTGTAGAGATAGGTAGAGCCCCAATGGTTTCTATTGATGAAGAAATAGAATTGGCTCAAGCTATCCGCAAAGGAGGTAGAGCTGGCGAAAGAGCAAAGAACAAGTTGATTGAAGCCAACTTGCGTTTTGTTGTGTCTGTAGCAAAACAATACCAGCACCAGGGACTAACCCTGACAGACTTGATTGACGAAGGGAACATCGGACTCATCAAAGCTGCAGAACGCTTCGATGAAACACGAGGGTTTAAATTTATCTCATACGCCGTATGGTGGATTCGTCAGAGCATTTTACAGGCAATCGCTGAGCAAAGCCGAATCGTTCGACTTCCCCTCAACCAGGTAGGATCGCTCAATAAGGTAAACCAGGAAATAAATAAGTTTGAGCAGGAAAACCAACGCCGTCCAAGCGTTGAGGAACTTGCCGACAGAACGGGTGTTGACGAGGACAAGATTTCTCAGAGCATGGCTGCCAGCGGTCATCATGTAAGCATCGATGCTCCATTCAGTGATGACGATGACAATTCGATGGCAGATGTAATGGCAAGCGGAGACGAAGCCAGAACAGACAAGCAGGTTGACCATGAAAGTATGGCACAAGACCTGAGACAAGTTTTAAAAGTTTGTCTCAAGGATCGCGAGCTAAAGATTATCTGCGCATGCTACGGAATTGGGGAAACAGAAAAGGGACTTGAGGAAATTGGTGATAAAATGGGTTTGACCCGTGAGCGAGTTCGTCAAATAAGAGAAAAAAGTATCACCAAACTGAGAGAATCCGGAAAGATAGGAATCCTGATGAAATATCTTGGCTAGGAAAACTTCTGCCCAAAATATTTGGCATAGTTTTTCTGCCAAGTAACATCTTAATTCATAAGAAATGAAGAAATATCAAGCACACATCATTTTGACGATTATCTTCTGTATGATAGCTTTTGCAGCACATGCAAGAAGGATATCACCGAGAGACGCCTTTAGTGACTCGGTGATGTGTTTGGTATTTAAATATTCACAAACTGTTGACACTACAGGTAGAGCAGAGCACAAAAGTTATACCTATACTAAATTTCAAATCAAAACAAACAAGCGTAATGCAACCCTCATGCTAGTACCGACAATGTATGCGGTGGCACATGGCGGTGGCAGAAGATTCATCAGCGAATATTATAACCAAATGACGCTTGATGCAAATGGCAGACCAGTTGCCAAGCGTTTGCTGAACATAAGCACCATTCCGCATAGAAGCAACACATTGTCATCAGTTTTGAAATACATGACTCCAACGGTATATGGAGAAACACTTTTCGAAACTAATATTCTTTCTCCTTTCCACTATAAGAATCGCAGATATTATAAATATGCCGTCACCCAATTACCATTCGGCAAAGCACAAGTCTACGTATATCCACGTCTCAAAAACACCCAAGTTATTGAAGCACGTGCCATTGTTGATTCCCAAAGCGGAAAGATAAGCATGGTAGACTTTGAGGGCGAATATGACATGACCCGCTTCTATATCTCTATCATAATGGGTAAAGACGGATTTGGTTCACTTTCTCCAGCAAGATGCAGCATGAGAGCCAACTTCAGTTTTATGGGTAACAAGATAACGGGCATGTATACAACTGTATACGGACTGCCGAAAATATTAAGTGATTCACTCAATAATGTTGCTGATACAGCATTAATGGCAAAAGTGCGACCTATTGAGTTAAACCAAGAAGAAGTAGACATATACAAAAGATTCTATGAAAAAAGAAAACAAGTAACAGATTCCTTGAATAACAACATACCAAAGACAAACTTTGCAAAAGACATACTTTGGGATGTTATCGGTGACAATGTATTAAACAGAATCTCCCAAGGCTTCGGAAAGCAAAACCAAGGCTACTTCCGTATCAGTCCTATTCTCAACCCACTCTATATGGGATACTCCGAGCGAAAAGGAATTGTATACAAGTTTGACCTGAAGGGAGGCTACAGGTTTACAGAAAATCTAGAATTGGGGCTTCGCTTTAAAGGAGGTTACAGTATGAAACAACACAGATTTTATTTCAATATACCATTGACATTCAACTATAACCAGAAGCACAATGGATATCTGAAGTTAGAAATCGGTAATGGCAATAGAATATCGAATAATCGTGTTGCACGAAAGATGTTAGGCATCAGCAAACCTGAAGATAACGATTTTCTATATCCACTATTCTCAGAATATCCAGGATTGTCATTACCGGAAATCTCAACAGATATTGATGCTAATAACAGGAAACTGACAGAGTTTAAAGATGATTACCTTCGTCTTACTAACCACTGGAGTTTCAACGACTATGTCGGTTTTGAAGTTGGTTTGGTTTCACATCAGCGAAAAGCTGTAGTTGAAAGATTTTATAAACTGTTTAATTATCCAAGCAAATATGTGTCAGTAGCGCCAGCAGTGGCTTTAGAACTATTACCATGGGGTAAGAAAGGCTCTATATTTAAAATAGATTATGAAAAGGGATGGAAAAACCTACTTGGATCAAATATAGACTACGAACGGGTAGAAGTTGATGCACAAACCATTTTCCAGGCGTCACGCCGTCAATCATATTCTGTTAGATTAGGAGCAGGTTTTTATACCCGCAAAGGTGACCATTGGGATTTCGTTGATTATACCAATTTCCATGATGACAATATTCCTGGAGGTTGGAACGACAGTTGGAGTGGAGAGTTTGAACTATTGTCTTCGCAATGGTATAATGCCAGTGATTATTACGTTCGCGGCAATTTCACTTATGAAGCTCCAATGATAGCTACAGCCTGGCTACCTCTTATTGGTAAATACATAGAAGCAGAGCGTCTCTATGTAAGCAGTCTTATTGTTAACAAATTGCATCCTTATACCGAATGGGGATATGGAGTTACAACTAGAGCTATTACCTTAGGGGTCTTTGCTGCCTTCAAAAATTCTAGTTTTAATGGTATAGGCTGTCGCTTCGGTTTCGAACTTTTTAGAGATTGGTAAATATCATAAAGCATAGACAAGACATCATTTATAGGGAACAATATCAATAACATCATTAGAAAATATAAAATATGAGTTCACAACTAACTGTTTATAAAGCAAGTGCAGGTTCAGGCAAGACTTTTACCTTGGCTCGCGAGTATATGACACTCGTGATAGCTAATCCTGCATCCTACAGAACCATTCTTGCTGTAACCTTCACTAACAAGGCTACAGAAGAAATGAAAATGCGTATCTTAGGAAAATTATACGAAATTGCACACGGACTACCAGAAGCAAACGATTATGTAAATCAAATACAGCAAGCTTTACCATATCTTTCTTCCAAACAAATTCAGAAAAATGCAGAATCTGCTCTGCATTTGCTCATACACAATTATAACTATTTCCGGGTTATGACCATAGATACGTTCTTTCAGAATGTATTACGGAATCTTGCACGTGAACTTGACCTGACTGCCAATTTGCGCATAGAACTCAATGACTATCAGATAGAACAGCATGCAGTTGATGAGCTCATAGAAAGTCTTGAAGATACTGACCGTCTACTTTTCTGGATTATGGACTATATCAAAGAAAATATTGAAGATGATAAGAGTTGGAATGTTATAGGACAGATCAAGAAATTCGGCGAGAATATATTCAAGGATTATTATAAAGCTAATTCCGACAAACTGACAGAATTGATGGAACAAGAAGGGTTCTTCAAGGATTTCACAGACCGCATGAAAAAAATGCGCAATAACGCAAAAGAGCAGCTTAAGGAAATTGCAGCTACTTTTTTCGATTCCCTTGAAGAAGAAGGCTTTACCGCTGATGACTTAGCTGGCAAAACGAGAGGTATTTGGAGCTATTTCAACAAGCTGAAAAATGGCAAATACAGTGATGATGATCTATATAATGCAACATTCAGTAAATGTCTGGAAAGTCCAGAAGCATGGGTCAAGAAGTCCGACGTAAAAGAATGTACAGATATCTTCAATTATGTAGAATCGGTTCTCTACCCTATTTTGCTATTTGCAGAAGACAACCGTCCAAGACTCACCCGAATCTTCAAAAGTACCGATCTTACCATAAAGCATCTTAATCAGCTTCGCCTTTTGGGAAGCATAGATAAAAAGGTGAGGGAGATGAACAGAGAGGCGAACCGTTTCCTTTTGAGCGACACACAGACTTTGCTCAATTCGCTGATTCAAGATAGTGATTCGCCATTCATCTTTGAAAAGATTGGAACTCAACTCGACCATATAATGATTGATGAGTTTCAAGATACCAGTACCATACAGTGGAAGAACTTTAAAGTACTGCTCGAAGAAACCATGAGTAGAGAAAATGCCGGCAATCTTATCGTAGGTGACGTAAAACAAAGTATCTACAGATGGCGATCAGGCGACTGGAGACTGCTCAATAATATCAATAAAGAATTTAATAAAAATGCAAAAAGAGTAAGCATAGAAACTTTGGATACCAACTACCGCTCTGATAGAAACATCATTGAGTTTAACAATGCTTTTTTCACAGAAGCAGTAAAATTGGAGATTGAAGACCTGAAAGATAAATGTCCTGAGGAATGTAAACAGCTGGAAAACGCATATAGCGATGTCTGCCAGCGAGTACCAGACCACCATTCTAATCCTAATGGTTCTATCAGTATTCAGCTCCTGGGCGGTGAAAATATTGAAGACAGAATGATGCAAACCACATTGGACACTGTAGACAAGTTGGTTGAAAGAGGTGTTCCTTGCAACAAAATAGCAATCCTGGTAAGAAGCAACCGTAACATACAGGACATTGCTGAGTATTTTATGAACCATTCCGACTATCCGTTGGTTTCAGATGAGGCATTCAGGCTGGATGCCTCCCAAGCAGTATGCACATTGGTTAACGCTCTCTACATACTGGTACACCCAAATGACAATATTGCATTAGCAACTCTCAACAAGTTTTGTGACACGTATTCTGTAGCTGGAAATATGCCGGAACAACTTTTGACCAATCGTTCTGAGTATCTGGAAATGCCACTGTTCGATCTCACAGAACGCCTTTTTGCAGAACTTAAACTTGGCGAAATAAAAGACATGATCAAGCAAACTGCCTACATCTGTACTTTTTATGATTGCTTAAGTAAATATCTCACAGATAACAGTAGTGATATCACTGGATTTCTGAAAGAGTGGGATAACCGTATTCACGAAAAAAGCATTCATAGCGATGGCGATGGAGGTATCAGATTCCTTACTATACATAAGAGTAAGGGACTGGAATACGATCATGTTATCATGCCTTACTGTGACTGGCAACTAGAAAAAGCCAACACTATCTGGTGCACACCGCAAGAAGCTCCATACAACGAGCTTCCACTGGTACCTATAGATTTCAGTGCTAAACAGATGAAGCAAAGTATATATGAAGCAGATTATAACCATGAACATCTACAGAACATCGTTGACAACTTGAATCTGCTTTATGTAGCCTTCACACGTGCCAGTCACAACCTGTTTGTAATTGGCAAACGAGCAAATGCTGCATATCGCTCTGCCGTTATCGAATCTGTTCTCGACAAAGTTGCCAGTCGGCTTGATGCTAATGGTGTAAAGATGGAGCTAACCGGAATAGATTCGGACGCAAAAACAGATGACATTTCTTTCTGCTATAATGAAATATATGTACCTGATTCTTCAAAAAAATCAAACGAGAAGAAGGATACAAACGTGCTCTCAGCCAGTTCACAACCTTTGAAAATAAAAATAAATGTTACGCCAGAAATGCCTGAGTTCAGACAAAGTAACCAAAGCCGTGACTTTATAAAGCGTGATGAAACAGAAGAACAACAGAAGTTTTATATCAAAATGGGTACTGTATTGCACAACCTCTTTTCAACAATCCGCACGGTTGATGATATTGATGGAGCCCTGAAACAGTTGGAGTTAGACGGACTTTTATACGATCAAAATCTCACACCAGAGAAAATAAAGGAAATGATTAGAAAAAGACTTGAATCACCAAAGGTTGCAAAATGGTTTGATAAGGAACTGACCATACTAAATGAATGTTCTATCTTGACTATTGAAAATGGGAAATTGACAGAATATCGTCCAGACCGAGTGATGCAAAACTCAAAAAAAGAGACAATAGTTGTAGACTTTAAGTTTGGCAGACCGAAAATAGAACACCACGAACAGGTTAGAAAATACATCAGTTTGCTAAGAAGTATGGGACATCACCGAGTAAAAGGTTTTCTATGGTATGTATACCCGAACAAAATAGTAGAAGTAATAAAATAATATGGTTCTATTGACCATGCCCAAAAAGCAAGTCAAGATAAAGAACTGTTACAAACATAAAAAAGAGCATTAAGATATGAAAACATTTTTAAAATATGTAGCAAGAGATATACTAGAGAAATACGGCAACAATCTCAGCGATATTGCCGTCGTATTTCCCAATAAACGTGCCGCTCTTTTCCTCAACGAGAGCCTGGCCCGTTTAACCGATCGCCCTATCTGGTCGCCATCTTACATAACAATCAGCGACCTATTTCGCAACCATAGCACATTGAAAGTTGGAGATCCTATCAAACTTGTTTGCGATTTACATAAAACATTCGTTGCCTGCACTGGTATTGATGAGACCCTAGACCATTTTTATGGATGGGGGCAACTCCTTATCACAGATTTTGACGATATTGATAAAAACATGGCAGAAGCAGAAAAACTCTTTGCCAATCTTAGCAATATACATGAACTTGATGACATCTCATATCTTACAGAAGAACAGAAAACGCTGATTAAGAAATTTTTCAGCAATTTCAACGATGACCACAACTCAGAGCTCAAAAAAAGATTTTTGCAATTATGGAGCCATTTTCTTGATATCTATAAGCAGTTTAACAAGCGTCTTGAAGAACAAGGATTGGCTTACGAGGGTGCTCTATACAGAAAAGTTGTAAATGATGAAAACATAAAATTCCAACACAAGAAATATCTCTTTGTTGGTTTTAACATGATGCAAGTAGTAGAACGGAAACTATGCGACCGCTTGATGAAAGAGGGTAAAGCACATTTCTATTGGGACTACGATGACTATTATATGCAAAACAACCATGAGGCAGGTCACTACATTCGGGAATATCTTAAATATTATCCTAACGAATTAAATGAGATGCCGTCTCACGAACTTCGTGAAATTTATCATAATTTTGACAACAGTAAAGACATTACATACATATCGGCATCCACTGAAAACATTCAGGCCCGTTATGTAAACCAATGGCTTAAAGAGAAGAAACGCTATAAATATGGAAAGAAAGTGGCTATTGTATTAGCCGACGAGGGATTGTTACAAAGTGTTATACATAGTCTTCCAACAAACGAAGATATCAAATCGTTATCAGACTATTCTGAGAACGACAAGTTATCATATAACATTACATTGGGCTATCCGCTCCAACAGACACCTTTCTACAGTTTGCTGCAGCAGCTCATCAAGTTGCAGGGTATCGGACATCCTAAGCACAGTAACAGCTATCGCTTACATTATGTGCTCATGGCTCTTCGTCATCCATACACACGCTATATTTCTCATAATTATAGCAAACTTTTGAGTGCTCTTGATGAACAGAAGCAGTTCTATCCTACTCGCCAATTCTTAAGTATGGATGGTGATGAAGGTTTGTCTCTGCTTTTCAAAGATTTGGATCAGACTGCGTCAGAAAACGAATACAACCTCAAAATGATCCAGTATCTGCTGGATATTTTGAAAACAATAGGAGTGAATAGCAAAGAACATGACGATCCACTATTCCAGGAATCACTCTTCCGAACCTATACTTTATTGAATCGTTTGCAAGAACTCATCCAAACAGGTGACTTAGTGGTAGACAGTATCACCATGGAACGACTCATGCAACAGCTCATCCAATCAACTAGTATTCCTTTCCACGGAGAACCTGCCGAAGGAATACAAGTAATGGGAGTATTGGAAACTCGAAATCTTGATTTCGAACATATCTTAGTACTCTCATGCAACGAGGGGAAACTTCCAAAAGGTGTAAACGATGCTTCGTTTATTCCTTACTCGTTGAGAAAGGCATACGGCTTGACTACGGTTGATAACAAAGTAGCCATATACGCCTATTATTTTCACAGTCTGCTTCAACGCTCACACGATATCACCTTATGTTACAATAACGCAACAGAAGATGGTCAATCGGGTGAGATGAGTCGTTTTATGCTCCAACTTTTAGTAGAAAGCCATCATGACATCAATCGTTCGTCACTGGTTGCAGGACAAAGCACAATACGTCCTACTTATAATACAATAGAGAAGAAACAGCAAACGCTCAACCAGCTCAAGAATTTGAAAATGCTTACACCAACTTTTTTAAATACATACTTGAGATGTGAAAAGCAATTCTACTATAAATATGTAGAAGGACTCATTGAACCGGATGAAATAGATGAGGACGAAGTAGACAACAAAGTGTTTGGAAATATATTTCATCGCACCGCAGAGCTATTCTATCTGGGATTTGCAAGCAGCGATGCCTTGAAAACAGATAGTAAAGGAGAACTCAAACTGACTCGTCCTATCGTTATAACAAAAGAGCAACTAGAGCAAGCGCTAAAAGACGAAACTCTGATTTATCGTCTAGTTGATCAAGCTTTCAGAGAGGAACTCTTTAAAGTAAGCGCTGAAGGGTATCGTCCAAAATATAATGGTCTGCAACTGATTAATAAAGAAGTGATTGCAAGGTATATCAAACAACTTATCACGATAGATATGCGACAGGCTCCATTCACCATACTCGGATTGGAGCTGGTTGTAAAAACAGACGTAGAAATAGAAACAAGTATCGGTAATTTATCTCTGACAATAGGAGGTTTCATCGACCGACTGGACGCTGTTGCTGCTAACGGTAATGCTAATGGCAATAATCTTGCAGAACGAATCCGCGTAATAGACTATAAAACAGGACGTATTGCAACAACACATCCTAAAGCGTTGGATGAAGTATTTAATCCTTCCATGCTCAACAAGCATACGGACTATTATTTACAATCCATGCTCTACTCTATCATTGTGAAGCATAATAAGAATCTGAATCCGGGACAAGAACCCGTATCACCAGGTTTACTGTTTATACAAAATGCAGGAGCAGAAGACTATGATCCGACATTAAAAATGGGCAAGGAACTTATCAGTAGCATAGATGTATACGAAGAGGAGTTTATGAAACAACTGAAAGTTCTCATCGCCAACATCTTTGACAAGGACCAACCGTTCCGACCAACAGATGATAAGCATCGTTGCGAATACTGCCCATACGCAGCTTTATGCAAATCATAGAAACATCAACAGGCAATTTGTGGAAAATAAAAATGATTGGTTAAAATGCGCAAAATACTTGCTTTTTTGATTTTTTCTATGTATTTTTGCAAAAAAGAATTATAGGATATGACAGAAAAAGAAATAAACAAGATAGTTAGTGAGAACTTAAACTATGTAAAATCAGTAGCCAACCAATATAAAGGTAAAGGCGTTGAGTTTGATGACTTGGTTAGCGAAGGAACTTTGGCTATGCTTATGGCAGCCAGGAAGTTCCAAGCCGACCGAGGCACCGATTTTGTGGCGTATGCCGGTCCTTTCATTCACAAGGCTATATCACAAGCCATTGATAAACAAACGGGAGTTTACCGTTTACCAAAAGATCAGAAGAAATTTGCGCCTAGAAACGCTGACAAAGCTGTATCTGTTGATGCACCACTCAGCGCAAATAATCCCTATACCCTATTGGATATATTGAATGATCCTGATGTAAAGATTGCAGATGATACCCTGAATATAGAAATGATGAAGAATAAAATGGCAGAAAACATTGCTGATTTATTGCCACGAGAGAAAGAAATCATCACAAAATTCTATGGTATAGGTATCCCTAAAGAAACGATGGCTGAAATTGCTGAAGATATGGGACTCAAACGCGAACGCGTTCGTCAAATACGAAATCTGACCATACGCAGATTGAACAGGAGTATTCGCCACCAGGCATTGAGAAACTTCTTCAAGAATTAACTCGCAATAGTTTGTAAAAAAGTAAAAGAAGGGTGTGTTATAAGTCCAGATAACAGTTGGCGCATAACAGTTGACCTCCGCATGCACATCACCTGTTGTGCATGCGCATATCAGCTGTTATGCAAGCGCACAACAGCTGTTGTGCGACCGAAGATACTAACTATCTCAAAAACATATACTATCTTTTCCAACAACATATACTATGTTTTCCAACAACATATCAGTAATATTCCTACAAAAAGGAGGGTGAATCATTAACTTATGATACACCCTCCTTTTTGTTTCATGATCTAGCTATTATATGTTGCACTTACTCCAATCCTTTGAAGTGAGTAGCACGATATTGACGAGGAGTAACTCCTGTTCGCTTGAAGAAATTAGCATAGAAACTCTGACGAGTATTGAAACCAGCCATCTCGCTGATACATTCTACACTCATTCTTGCATAACGTCTGTCGGTAAGCAAAGACATAGCGTCGTTTACTCGATAATCATTCACCAATTCAGCATAATTCTTATGGAATCGGGTTGCGCACACAGCAGAAATATAGCGAGAGTTAGTATTCAAATCCCCTGCCAGTTTCTTGGAACTATAGTCTGGGTCCTTGTACTTTCTTTCAGTTACAAGAACACGGAGTATCTCGTCGCGAAGGCGGTCCTTAGTTTCTTCACTCAGCATAGATTGATATCTTGCTATTTTTTCCTTTTTAGGTTGAATATTATACTTAGCCATAGTTATGTTATAAAATTTATTACAACAAAGGTACTACTTTTATTTAAAACGACCAAACTTTTTCTCACTTTTTTGAAAAATAAACACAAAAAAGTCGTTTATATGAAATAAAATGGTTAATTTTGCATTGATTTTCAAGCTCCGAACAGAGTATAGTGTAATTATTAGTCAACAAGCATAGATATGAAGCAAGTATTGTGGTTTTTAAAAACGTATTTTACGTTTGTCATTTTGTTCTGTATTCAGAAACCATTTTTCATGTTATTGGAAAAGGCTTCTGCAACACAACCTATCGATAATATCTGGAGCGAAATACCTTCTGTGATGTGGTATGGTTTACCACTCGACTTCTCTATGGCTGGTTACCTCACCGCACTACCTGGTTTGTTGTTCATTGCGTCAATCTGGTTTCGTAAGGAGATAATACGCCCTATTCTGAATACTTATTTTATTCTGGCATCTTTCCTGGTTTCCATTACATTCGTACTGAATGCAGGATTATATCCCTATTGGAACTTTCCGCTAGATAGCACTCCATTATATTATTTCTTCACTTCGCCAAAGGATGCACTTGCAAGTGTTGGAGGACTTTACGTCTTTTTTGCTCTCCTCGTCACTGTACTGCTTACCATAGCCATCTGGTTTGCACTCCGCATGCCTCATACCCATAAGCGCTATTCCAGCAGATACAGCAACTATGGTTTTGGTGATTTCGGCAGTGGTCGCAGAACCCGATACTCTGACATAGAGCATCATCGTATGCGCCATTCTCTTATTTTGTTGCTGCTTACTGCCCTTCTCTTCATCCCTATCAGAGGAGGATTTACTGTATCTACAACAAATACAGGAAAGGCATATTTCAGCCAAAATGCATTTTTGAATCATGCTGCTGTCAATCCGATGTTCAGTTTGTTTGAGTCACTGACCCATCAGGAAGATTTTGCATCGCAATATCGGTACATGTCAGAAGAAGAAGCTAACAAGCTCTTTGCTCAAATGATAAGTTCAAGCGACCAGAATACCTACCCTCTTCTAAATGAAGAGACCCGTAAAAACGGAAAGCCGGACATACTTATCATTATTATGGAAAGCTTTGCAAACGACATCATGCCTTCTGTCGGAGCACATAAAGACGTGGCAGTCTGCCTGGATTCAATTGCAAAAAAGGGAATTTTCTTCCCAAGATTCTATTCCAACACTTTCCGCACCGATCGTGGATTGGTTGCAATATTAAGTGGTTATCCGGCACAACCGACAACCAGCATTATGCGCTACCCGGCAAAATCTGCGCAATTACCATCATTGGCACGTTCGTTAGCCAAAGCAAAGCATTATGGAAATGCATATTATTATGGTGGCGATGTTGATTTTGCTAACCAACGCTCTTGGCTGGTTTCCCAAGGCTATGAGAGAATCATTTCTGATAGTGATTTCCCTATTGAAGATAAATTGAGCAAATGGGGCGTACACGATCACATCGTGGCCAATCGTCTGCTTGCAGACATCAAGAAAGAACAAAATGCCAAACAGCCTATGCTGAGAATATTCCAGACATCAAGTAGCCATGAGCCATTCGATGTTCCATATAGCAGGCTGAAAGACAAGCGTTTAAATGCATTTGCTTATACTGATAGTGTAATTGGTCATCTTCTGCGTGAATACAGCAAATTACCTAGATGGAAAAATACTTTGGTGTTACTCGTTGCCGATCATGTTGGCGCATACAAAGAACATCTGGACAACTTTGACCGTAGCCGCTATCAGATTCCGCTAATCATGACAGGTGGAGCAATAGCCCGCCCGATGAACGTAAAACTCATAGGAAGTCAGCATGATATTGCAGCCACACTCCTCGGACAATTAGGAATTACTCACAAAGACTTCTTGTTCAGCAAGAATATGCTGAGTGATGCGACTCCTAAATTTGCATTCTTTGATGTACCCGATGCTTTCGGCATGGTATCAGAGGAAAACTCAATCATATACGACAACAAATCCAAGAAGGTTGTTTATGATAAGGGGGCAAAAGGATATAATCTGAAGCGAGGCATGGCTTATCTACAGAAGTTGTACGATGATTTGAGTGCCAAATAGCCAAAACGGGCAGGGCAACAGATTATCAGAAACAAGAAAAAAGAAAAAAGAACATTACAGAATTACATAAAGAAAGACAATGATAGAATTACTTCATCAAATAGAACAGATTGATACGCAGATTTTTCTGTTTTTCAATGGTTTCCACAATGAGTATTGGGATTATTTCATGATGATTTTCTCTGACCGTTTTGTATGGATTCCCTTCTATGCCAGTTTTGTCTTTGTACTGATAAAGAATTTTCCTGCCAAGGTTATTATTAGCACTTTAGTTGTCATCACTCTGATTATCTTGTTTTCTGACCAGACCGCATCGGGTTTTCTGAAACCGCTAGTAGCAAGAATGCGTCCTAGCAATCTTGATAATCCAATCAGCCCGATGGTACATGTAGTTCAAGGATATCGGGGCGGCAGATTTGGTTTTCCTTCTTCTCATGCTGCCAATGCATGGAGCATGGCCTTCTTTGCAAGATACTTGGTTCGCCGTAACAAACTGACAGTATTCTTATGTATATGGGCATTGATAACCAGTTATTCCCGAATGTATCTGGGTGTACACTATTTTGGCGACATATTAGTTGGTACCCTAATCGGTTTTCTATTTGCCACCTTATATTATTATATATTTCAGCACTTTTTAAAAAAGTACACCGAACGTTTTAAGCCTAACCATGATCTCAGATTTGCTAGCGTCCCTATTATTACGGGACTCGTTTCGATTTGGGTAATCATTTGTACGAGTGGAATACTATCATTCTATAGCATACCACTGAGATAAGAATGTATAAAATGAGTTAGCTTATAAAATAGGTTTTAATTAACATTATTATTAACAGATAAAATTTAAAGATTATGAAGAAATTATCAATTCTTGCATTTGCTTTAGGGCTGATTGCCTTTACTGCATGTTCAGAGAAAAAAGCACCAGCTCAGGCACCAGCTCAGGCTGAGCAGACTGTTGTTACCGATTCTGCATTCCAGGCAGCAGCAGCCGGTGAATATAAGAGCGCAGATGGTGAGCGTAGTGTTACTTTGAACAGCGATTTCTCTGTAAAAGTAAAAGGCCTTGACAAGGAATTTTACAAGTGGGAATTGACTGCTAAGCCAGAAGGTAAAGCTGCTGTAATTATCCTGAGCCGCAAAGGTCTTGATGCAGACGTTCAGGAGCAGGCAACACTCGATACAGAAGAAGGTTCAATCATTATTAAGAATGAAACTTTCCGCAAAAAGTAATTAAATATGAACCTGATATAAAAGCAGAACGCCCTCACTTCACAGTGAAGGCGTTCTTTTTGGTATTAGTTCCTTTAAGGTAAAAAGATTGTATTCAGGATAACGCTGCAAAGATAGAAATATTTTTCGATACAAACGAATCTTTTTATATGTTTAAAAACATATTTTGTGAATTATTGCTTTTAAACGCAAATTATCGCTCTCAAAACAAAATTATCTGCCAGATAATTTCGGTACTTACAATTAAATTTGTATCTTTGCACCATAAAATTAAAAATTATTCTTTTTATTGAATTATGGCAATTAATGAAGAAAACAAATTGGAAGAGAAGAAAAGTATCTCTTTCGTAGAACAGTTGGTTGAGGAAGACCTCAAAGAAGGCAAAAACGGAGGACGAATTCAGACTCGTTTTCCGCCAGAACCTAATGGTTATCTGCATATCGGCCATGCCAAAGCTATCTGCATGGACTTTGGTGTTGCAGAGAAATATAATGGTGTTTGCAATCTTCGTTTTGATGACACTAACCCTAGCAAGGAAAACAATGAATATGTAGAAAATATTCTTCAGGACATCCAGTGGCTTGGTTTCAAGTGGGGCAATATCTACTATGCTTCTAACTACTTTGAGAAACTTTGGGATTTTGCTGTCTGGATGATCAAGAAGGGCAATGCATATATTGATGAGCAAACTGCTGAAGAAATTGCACAGCAGAAGGGTACCCCTACCTCACCTGGTACTGCAAGCCCATATCGTGACCGCCCAATTGAAGAGAGTCTTGCTTTGTTTGAGAAGATGAATACTCCTGAGGCCGTTGAAGGCAGCATGGTACTTCGCGCAAAACTCGATATGGCGAATCCAAACATGCATTTCCGCGATCCTATCATGTATCGTATCATCCATACTCCTCATCACCGTACAGGAACTAAATGGCATGCATATCCTATGTATGATTTCGCTCATGGACAGAGTGACTACTTTGAAGGGGTAACCCACTCTATCTGTACATTGGAATTTGTACCTCACCGTCCGCTTTACGATAAGTTCATCGACTTCTTGAAGGAGAAGGACGGAACTGCTGATGTATTAAACGATAATCGTCCACGACAGATTGAGTTCAACCGTTTGAATCTTACTTATACAGTAATGAGTAAGCGTAAGCTTCACCAGTTGGTTGACGAGAAACTGGTTATCGGATGGGATGACCCACGTATGCCTACTCTTTGCGGAATGCGACGTCGCGGCTACTCTCCAGAGAGTATTCGTATGTTTATCGACAGCATCGGTTATACCAAGTTCGATGCTCTCAACGATATGGCCTTACTCGAAGCATCTGTAAGAGAAGACTTGAATAAGAAAGCTTGTCGTGTAAGTGCTGTACTTGATCCTGTTAAACTCGTAATCACCAACTATCCAGAAGGTGAAACAGAGGAAATGGAAGCAATCAATAACCCGGAAAATGAAGCAGATGGTACACACACCATCACATTCTCTAAGAATCTCTGGATTGAGCGTGCTGACTTCATGGAGGATGCTCCTAAAAAATTCTTCCGAATGACTCCGGGTAAAGAAGTTCGTCTGAAGAATGCTTACATCGTTAAGTGCACCGGATGCACAAAGGATGAAAATGGCGTTATTACTGAGATTCAGGCAGAATACGATCCTATCAGCAAGAGCGGCATGGAAGGTGCCAACCGTAAGGTGAAGGGTACATTGCATTGGGTATCAGCAGATCACTGCGTAAAGGCAGAGGTGCGCGAATACGACCGTCTCTTTATGGTAGAAAATCCATCTGCTGATGAGCGAGATTTCCACGAGCTGCTCAACCCAGATAGCTTCCACGACTATCCTAACTGCTATGTTGAGGAATATGCAGCCAACAAGAAGCCAGGTGAATATCTCCAGTTCCAGCGTATCGGTTATTTCATGGCCGATCTTGATTCTACTGCAGAAAAACCTGTATTCAATAAAACCGTTGGTTTGAAGGATACATGGGCAAAACAGAATAAATAAAAACAAAATATCTGTCTCAGTTTCAAGAGCTGAGACAGATATTATTTATATTCAAGATAACAAATGAATACAGCAGATCTTTTTCTTTGGATACTCGATAATTTAAATTATTGGGTAGTAACCCTTTTCATGGCTATCGAGAGTTCATTCATCCCATTCCCGTCAGAGGTGGTTGTACCACCTGCAGCATGGAAGGCGATGGATCCAGATAGCGGAATGTCGTTTATCCTCGTCATCGTATTTGCCACACTTGGTGCCAATATCGGTGCACTTATCAACTATTATTTAGCCAAATGGGTAGGTCGCCCTATCATCTATCGTTTTGCTGACAGCCGCATCGGACATATGTGCCTGATTGACCGCCAAAAGGTAGAAGTAGCTGAAGAGTATTTCCGCAAACATGGAGCCGCATCCACTATCTTTGGCCGCCTGGTACCAGCAGTTCGCCAGTTAATCAGCATTCCTGCCGGATTGGCTGGTATGCATGTAGGCAAATTCCTGCTCTATACCACAATCGGTGCTGGCATCTGGAATACTGTTTTAGCAACCATCGGTTGGGGTATTTACCAATATACTGACTATAAAACAACTCAAGATGTTTATCAGCAAGCATTAAAGTATAGTCATGAGCTCGGTTACATCATCTTGGCCCTTGCCGTTGTTATTGTAGCTTTCCTTGCATACAAGGGACTCAAGAAGAAATAAGTCTTTATAGATTACTTAAAAAAAAATCCTCTACGATATATCTCCTGATAGATTTCGTAGAGGATTTTTTATGCGAAGAACTGGATATTTTTATAAAAAACAGTTTGTCTAAAGTTTATTACAGACGTTTAGAGTTTTTTCATCTCTTCTTTCCATGCAGAATAAGCCTCGAGATAAGCCGAACGGTTAGCCTCATCAGGATTGATGACAGCAAGTTTCTTTAATGAAGCAAAAGCCTCATCATGATCCTTATAGATACCGGCACCAATACCAGCACCCTTAGCAGCACCTGCACTACCATCAGTCTCATAAAGTTCGATAGTAGCACCACTAACACCCGCTAAGGTATCTCGGAACAGCGGACTGAGGAACATATTGGCCTTACCCGCATGAATCTTCTTGATATCCATACCCATCTGCTGCATGATTTCCATTCCATAGCAGAAACTGAAGACGATACCCTCTTGTGCTGCACGAACAATGTGCGCACGATTATGCTTATTAAAGCTGATGCCACGGACAGAACAACCAACTTCCTTGTTTTCCAAGACACGCTCGGCTCCATTACCGAATGGAATAACCTTAACACCATCACTTCCTATTGGCACAGAAGCAGCAAGATCATTCATATCTGCATAGCTTACATCAGGAGTGATGTTTCGATGTACCCACGCATTCAAGATACCTGTTCCATTGATGCACAACAATACACCAAGACGATCAAGGTCTGTAGTATAATTAGCATGAGCAAATGTATTGACACGGCTCTTTGGATCATAGTTAACATCACCCAATACACCATATACAACTCCTGATGTACCTGCAGTACTTGCGATTTCACCCGGATTGAATACGTTCAGACTCACAGCGTTATTCGGTTGGTCACCCGCACGATAAGAGATAGGTGTACCTTCTTTCAGACCAAGCTCTTCTGCGGCCGCTTTACATACCACGCTCTGTACAGAGAATGTTGGAACGATATCGGCAATTATACTCTCATCGAAGCCAAAATAATCAAGCAGGAATTTAGCAGGCTTTTTCTGGTTGAAATCCCACATCATACCTTCAGAAAGACCGCTGATAGTAGTCTTAACTTCACCAGACAGTTTCATTGCCAGATAATCACCAGGAAGCATGATCTTATCAATCTTATCAAACAATTCCGGTTCATTTTCCTTTACCCAAGCAAGTTTTGATGCAGTAAAGTTTCCTGGAGAATTGAGCAGATTACGCAAGCAGAAGTCCTCACCTAAATCATGAAAAGCCTTTTCGCCGTATGGTACGGCACGAGAGTCGCACCAGATGATACTAGGACGCAAAACCTGCTGGTTCTTATCGACACAAACCAATCCGTGCATCTGATAAGAGATACCAATAGCAAGGATATCCTCCCCTTTGGCACCAGATTCAGCCATGATTTTCTTGAGAGACAGTTTAGCATTCTCCCACCACATATTTGGATCCTGTTCAGCCCAACCGGTCTTTACTGCCATGATGGGTGCTTCATGATCAGGATAGAATGCAGAAGCTACAATTTCACCATTGTCTACATCAGTAAGCGAAGCTTTCACAGAACTTGAGCCTACGTCAAAACCTAATAAATATCTACTAGCCATAGTTTATTCGTTTATATGTTTATTGTTTAATTTTTATCAGTTATAGTCTTTTATAAAGTCTACATATATTACGAACATACTACAACATTCCCCCTATAAAAAAAAATATTTAGAACATTTCTTCACCAAAAAGACTTTGAGGATTACTATCATCAGCCTTATCTTCCTCATCATTACTCTTTTCTAATACCGAAGAAGAGAAATTGAGCATCAGCTGCTGCACAGCATTCGAATCAAAATTGAGGTGATAGATACCATACCCCTTACCTTTCTCTATAAGCGATTGTGGGTCTTTAGCGCATCTGGTGAGATATTGCGTAACATAGCCATGAACATCCTTGTAATTCAGAGGTGTAAAAATCGAATTACAAGCATTATATACATGTCGAGCTATTTTTTCTACTTTCAGTCCTTTAGTGCCCGCAGCCAAAAGAACATTGAATATCTCCTGATCAAGTTTCATATAATAATCATAACATTCGTCCTCTTTCAAGAGAGAAGACACAAAAAGAAAAAAACCGCGGTTACTCACTTACAAGCAACCGCGGCTCTTTGAAAATAAACCTTATTTAAGCGAGAGCAACCTTGTTGTCCTCATCCTTAATCTTACCCTCTTTGAAAAGCCAACCGATACCGAGGATAACATCCTCTGTACTGATCTTAGCAGCCTTAGCAATCTCTGCTACTGTGAGAGCCTTCTCTGAAGCTGCCAATGCCTGATATACATCACCAGCTCTAAAACCTGCGTTCTCTGCGTTCAGGTAAAGAACGTCCTTCTTTGTTGTAGTTTCCTTCTTTGCTGCAGGAGCCTTCTTTGCTACTGGAGCCTTCTTTGCTGCTGGCTTCTTTGCAGCAGTCTTAGTTGTCGCTTTCTTTTCTACCATGTTTTAAGAATTTTATGATTCTATTGAGCCACATTTTGTCAGCTCAACCTTAATATCTGCTGCAAATTTATAACTTTTATTTCGAAATAGTGTTAGAAAAATAGAAAAAACTACCATTTATAAACAAAAGTGCTGCATTTCTTGATTTACGTCAAGAAGCGCAGCACTTTATTAACTAAAAATCAATTACTTATTATAAATAATTGAATATTTGATAAGGCATTTAACTCATAATCTTTTCTGAAGCTAACACCTTCGTTTCTTTATATTTATTCTGCCTTCAAATCAAGTTTGATTTCCAGTTCGTCCAACTGCTTAGGATCAAGCTCAGATGGAGCATCAAGCATGACATCGCGACCAGAGTTGTTCTTTGGGAAGGCAATACAATCACGAATACTGTCGAGACCAGCCATAATGCTGACGAAACGGTCCAAACCGAAAGCAAGACCTGCGTGAGGTGGTGCACCATACTTGAAAGCATTCATCAGGAAGCCAAACTGAGCCTCAGCACGCTCAGGAGTAAAACCGAGAACCTCGAACATCTTCTCCTGCAACTGAGTATCGTGAATACGGAGAGAACCTCCACCCACTTCTATACCATTGCAAACAAAGTCGTATGCCTTGGCACGAACCTGCTCAGGATGCTCATCGAGCAATGGGATATCATCAGGATTTGGCATAGTGAATGGATGGTGCGTAGCCATCAGGCGCTGCTCCTCATCGCTCCACTCAAAGAGAGGGAAGTCAATAATCCAAAGACACTTGAACACATTCTTGTCACGAAGACCAAGACGGTCACCCATTTCCAAACGCAAAGAGCAAAGCTGAATACGTGTCTTGTTAGCATTATCACCACTCAAAATCAAAACGAGGTCACCATCCTTAGCTCCCATTACGGTCTTGATTTCTGCAAGTTCCTCTGGAGAGTAGAACTTATCAATGCTACTCTTCACGCTGCCATCAGCATTATACTTGATATATACCAAGCCCTTGGCTCCTACCTGCGGACGCTTAACAAAATCGGTCAACTCGTTCAACTGCTTACGGCTATAATCTGCACAACCAGGAACACAGATACCACCGATATACTTAGCCTCATCGAATACAGAGAAATTACCCTTACCTGCGAAAGCATCCTTCAACTCTACGAATTCCATACCGAAACGCAAGTCTGGTTTATCACTACCGAAACGGCGCATAGCATCGTGCCAGGTCATCTGCTCCAGCTTAGGAAGTTCTACACCACGGATTTCCTTGAACAAATGGCGAGCCATTTCCTCGAAAAGATTGATTACATCATCCTGATCTACGAAACTCATCTCGCAGTCAATCTGTGTAAACTCAGGCTGACGGTCAGCACGAAGGTCCTCATCACGGAAGCACTTGGCAATCTGGAAGTAGCGGTCGAAACCAGCTACCATCAAGAGCTGCTTCAAAGTCTGAGGACTCTGTGGAAGAGCGTAGAACTGACCTGGATTCATACGAGAAGGAACCACGAAGTCGCGGGCGCCCTCAGGTGTACTACCAATAAGAATAGGAGTTTCAACCTCCATGAAGTTCTGCGCATCAAGGAAATTACGGATCAAGATACACATACGATGACGCAACTCCAAATTCTTGCGTACTGCAGAACGGCGCAAATCGAGATAGCGATACTTCATACGAATATCGTCACCGCCATCAGTATTATCTTCGATAGTGAAAGGAGGAGTCTGACTCTGAGAGAGCACATTAAGTTCCTTCACCAGAATTTCGATGTCACCAGTATCCATTTTAGGATTCTTGCTCTGTCGTTCACTTACTACACCCTTAATCTGGATGCAGTATTCACGACCCAGCTTGTTAGCAGCATCGCACAAGTCTTTATTATCAGCCTCGTTGAAGACCAACTGTGTGATACCATAACGGTCGCGCAAATCGACGAATGTCATACCACCCATCTTTCTTGAGCGCTGTACCCAACCAGCAAGTGTCACTTCCTTGCCAGCATCAGAGAGACGTAACTCTCCACATGTGTTACTTCTGTACATACCTTATTATATTATATTATTATTTTCCAAAGTGCAAAAGTACAACAAATAAAGGAAAGGACAAAATAAAATCGCGAAAATATTATTAAAAATATCTTCGCGACCTTATTAAGGTGACCAAAAGTCACAGAAATACATCTTAAATGATTTTATCACTACTTTTTTAGCGATTTATTTCTTCATTCGTCTGAAAGCTTGACGATGAAAACGTTCCTCAGCCTTGATAACACTGAACACCTTGTTAGGTGGCAAGATGGTCATAAATCTAGAATGATACTCTTGCTGCAACTGTTTCAGCTGAATATCCAATTCATCCTGTCTTCTGATAGCTTCGGCACAAGCCTCATTATCATTCGGATTCACATGACGGAAGCGCCGCATTTCTTCGAAAATCATACGCATTTTCTTACCCATCTGCCGGTATACCGGGAAGAATTTAGCTGCTTCTCGCGGCGTAAGACAGGCATTCGTAGTAATAAATTGCTCTAATTCAGCCTGAAATCTCTTAGGATTAAATCCATCAGGATGCTTTCTGCCCTGTGGCTGTTCCGCAACCGAAGCTATACAAATCATCAGCATAGCAAAAAGTGCAAGAAATCTATATTGCATTATCTTTCTCATACTATTTATCATTTTATTCATTCATCCTTATCATCAGTAGATAAAACTGAAAGCTATCAACCCTTAATTTTCAGCAATGAGCGATGCATAGATAGCTTCATTATCCATCATCGTATAATCTGCCATCTCATCAAAGGTAGCATCCTCATTATTCACAGCACCTTTCTGAATCAGGTGATCCACATGTGCCATAGCAGGTTTGTTGCTTCCCATATATTTCAGTGCCACTACCGAACCGCCTCCTATGACAGCTAACACAGCAACAGCCGCAGCAATCTTTCTTAGCGGCATACGCTGCCATAAGCTAGGCTGCATGTGAATGATGCGGGGTTCCTGTTCAGGCAAATTTGCCATCACCCTATCCGTCAGCTGGTCGAAATAACCAGCCGGCACCTGGAAATGGTTTTTCTTACCAAAACGGCTATTCAATATATTGTCTTCTTTTAACATATTCCTTAGTCCTTTCTTTTTTACTTTATTATATAGACGTAAATTATCTGAAAAGGTTTAATCTTTACGATTGAAATAATCGGTTATTTTTTTTACTGCAAGATGATAGGAAGCTTTCAAGGCTCCTTCGCTTGTTGACAACACCTTGCTCATCTCTGAATATTTCATATCATCATAATATTTAAGAGTGAAAACTGTGCGCTGCACATCTGGCAGTTGGGCTACAGCCTCTTGCAATTCAGCCTGAATCTGATCACCGTCAAAATAATCATCTGCAAGAAGACGTGAAGCTAATCCCGGTTCGTCTTCGGTACTGACATTTACCATTTGCTTTTTGCGTCTTAAGAAATCAAGCGCTTCATTAATAGCTATACGGTAAAGCCATGTTGAAAGCGAAGACTTTCCCTGAAACGAATCCAGATTGGTCCAAGCCTTGACAAAGGCATTCTGCAACACATCATCAGCATCATCATGATCTAACAGGATATGGCGCACCTTCCAATACAACGGTTCGCTATACTGATTAACCAGTACAGCAAAACCTTCGCGTTGGGTCTTTGGGTCCCTGAGCATCGCCAAGAGTTCTTTATCCTTTATCATTGCTTTTACAAATGTATTGTCTATAGATATTTTCTCAACATATCGAATATTACGGCATCAAATCCATACACATCAGGATATTCAGCTATTCTGTCTCCCGCTAACGGATAGAGCGTATAATAGGTTATGAAGAGAGGTACTTGTGGATTCACCTTTACATTGCCAACGATCAGTTTTTTATTGGCAAGCGAATCTGCTGTCATCGAATAGTATATCTTTTCCTTCAGCTTCTCATTCTTATCAGCCAACAGGAAGACAGCGAAATCGTATGGCTTTTCTATTCTGATGCAGCCGTGCGACACACCCCTATCCTCTTGTCCAAATACGCCCTTACTGTTGGTATCGTGCAGGAAGACCGAGAAATTATTATCAAAGCGGAAGATGATTCTTCCCAGAGCATTACCCTTTCCTCCACGCTGGACAACACCATAAGTACCAGAAATAAGCATAGATCGGGTCACCCTGTCTAAGTCAACCTCCTTACCGGTTGCCACTTCTCTTACATAGTAGTTACGAGCGCGAAAGTAACCATGATTACCCACCCGATGAATCATATCATGGAGAACGATACTACGGGGAACAAACCACTGAGGATTCAGCTCCATACGCTTGATATGACTGTTCAATATCGGAGTCTTGGTTTTACTGGCTCCACATCCTATACGCATCGAGAGCGTATCCTGATGATCGATAGCCATCAGGTGGAACGATGGTATATTAACAACCACATATTTTTCGTGTTGCCAAGGGTTATCATACTGTCTCCAGCGACAACGTTCCATATTGCAGAGAATCTTGATTCTCATTGCCTTACCCAGTCCTCCAGCCTGTAATTTCTTCAGCAACTGATAGTAGAAAGGATTCTTAGGCTGTACTTCTTTCAGGAAGGAAACCACCGAGTCACATCTAATCATTTGCATCGCCTTCAGATAGAACGCATCGTCGGCATGTGCCATTTTTACATCAAACAGTCCTCTGAAACGAACAGGCCGCTTGATACTGTCATAAGGATTGGGAGCAAGTGTATCTAATCGGTTGAAGACAAAATTGGGATTCATAAATCCATAGTTCTGCCCCATCGCATATCTGAAATAAGCCTTGGTCAGCCGATACTCCAGTCGGGCAATCACCTGGTTTATCTGATTTCCGGCAGAATCAAGATTCAAATCTCTTAACCTATCTATATCCTGTGCTATGGCATCTACATAGAAGCGGCGCTTATCAAAGCCCATATCCTCTACAGTACGCAAGCTGACCAACAGCGAATCAGCCTGACTATTTACCCCATGACGCGTAATCCAAAGCAGGTTCCCTTTATTCTGGTAATATCTACGGGTATGCAAATCAGCAGCATGTCGGTCTTTATCATTTCTCATGATGCTGTCTATCAGATTCCTAACCACCTTAGAATTGATAGTATAGGCAGAAGAACGTAAGTTCTGATAATCATCTAACGATAATTGGAAATTGCTGTTTGGCACCCTGTCGTGGCAAGAACAGAATATCAAACAGCAAGAAATGATAAGTAACGAAAAATGAAAGAGTTTCACTTTCTGATTAAAGTTTAACGGCATTCTAAGGCCTCCATGGTATCATTAATGCTTTACGCAAATTTTGCGCGTAAAGGTATTCCCCACCTTTACAATATAGATACCATCAGCCAATGGCAAGTTGATTCGCTTGTCATTACCTTCTATGCGGAATGTCTTGATTGTAACGCCTGCCACATTATATATTCTCACCACTTGTCCGCTTGCACCAGTGATATGCATCACGCCACCCTCATAATTCAAGTTGACACCTGCCACATCAAGGTCAGCCCATTCCATGTTTCCCTCGTTGGCCATAGCTACCGAAGGCATAGAAAGTGCAAACATTGCAATTGTTAATATTGAAAGTAAAGTTCGTTTCATATATTTCCAAGTTTCGTTAAACTAATTGTTCTTTCTGCAAAGATATATAAAAAAAAGGAAACTTACCGTCTTCTCGACGATAAGTTTCCCAAAAATTAGCTTTTTTAACCTTTCCGAGGAAAAAAGAAGCCAATTCACATTATTTTCTTAAACAACCAACACTTTACATGATGCCATCAGCGCGAAGTTTCTGCTGCCATTTCCAAGCAGAAGCCAACACATCCTCAAGCTTAGCCTCAGCCTTCCAGCCGAGCACCTTGTTCGCCTTGGTGCAATCACCCCAAATCTTCTCGATATCGCCCTCTCTTCGTGGACCATACTTCCAATTCAGTTTCACACCTGTAGCTTTTTCAAAAGTCTCAACAATCTCGAGTGTTGAGTTTCCATTACCCGTACCGATATTGAAATATTCAATAGGCTCAGTCTCCTTGTCAAGAACACGTGCCATAGCTGCAACGTGAGCCTTTGCCAAGTCTACAACATAAATATAGTCGCGGATACAGGTTCCGTCAGGAGTATCATAATCATTACCAAAGATAGTGAGTTCCTTGCGGATACCCATGGCTGTCTGAGTAACGTATGGAATCAAATTGTTTGGCACACCATTTGGCAACTCACCAATCTCAGCAGAAGGATGGGCACCGATAGGGTTGAAATATCTCAATACGATGCTCTTGATAGCAGCACCACTATGGATATAATCAGAAATAATCTGCTCATTGATTTCCTTAGTATTACCATAAGGGGAAGTTGCCTTCTGATGAGGAGCCTCTTCTGTTACAGGCAGATTCTCTGGCTTTGGCTGGCCATAAACAGTACAAGAAGAAGAGAAGATGATACCCTTAACCTGATACTTTGGCATAAGTTCCAGGAGGTTGATGAGCGATACAATGTTGTTGCGATAATACAACAATGGTTTCTGTACACTCTCTCCTACCGCCTTGCTTGCAGCAAAGTGAATGATACCCTCAATATCAGGATATTTCTGGAATACAGCCTCTGTAGCAGCCTTGTCGCGCAAGTCAACCTGCTCAAAAGCAGGACGGATGCCAGTAATCTTCTCGATACCATCGAGTACTTCAATCTTTGAGTTTGAGAGATCATCTACGATAACAACATTGTAGCCTGCCTGCTGCAACTCTACTGTAGTATGGCTACCTATGAAGCCTGTACCACCAGTAACAAGAATAGTTTGTTTCATAATCAAATATAGTTAGTTTGAAGAATTATTTTATTTGCTCTGCAAAAGTACTGCAAAAATCTGAAAAACAGAAAGATTTTTCAAAAAAAATACTTTTTTCCTTTGTTTTATCTATTATTTATACTATCTTTGCAGAAGATAAATAGTAAAAAGGCTCTAAGAAAATGGAAAAAAACATGAAACATTATAACATAGAACAAGACATGAGATATTTGCAGTTGCTCTCTCAGTCGTTCCCTACCATAGCAGAGGCGAGCACCGAGATTATCAACCTGCAAGCCATCCTCAACCTGCCAAAGGGTACCGAGCATTTTCTTGCCGATATCCATGGAGAGTATGAGGCTTTCCTGCATGTACTGAAAAACGCATCAGGAAATATCAAGCGTAAGGTAAACGAGCTTTTCGGCAATACCCTTCGCGAACAGGAGAAGCGAGAACTCTGCTCTCTTATTTATTATCCTGAACAGAAACTGGAACTCGTCAAGCAGAACGAGCCTGATATCGACGACTGGTATCATATCACCCTACACCAGTTGGTGGCAGTATGTCGCGATGTTTCCAGCAAATATACCCGAAGCAAGGTGCGCAAGTCGCTGCCATGCGATTTCTCGTATATTATCCAGGAGCTATTGCACGAGCATACCGAAGATCATGACAAGACAGCCTATGTCAATGTTATTGTTGATACGATTATCAGCACAGGCAGAGCCGATGATTTCATTATCGCCATAGCCAATGTCATCCAGCGCCTCGCCATCGACCAGCTCCATATTCTGGGCGACATCTATGATAGAGGTCCGGGAGCCCACATCATTATGGACAAGATGCGCCGCTACCATAGCTGGGATATCCAGTGGGGTAACCACGATGTCCTCTGGATGGGAGCAGCCGCCGGCAATGATGCCTGCATCTGTAATGTGATCCGTCTCTCCCTGCGATACGCCAACCTCTCAACATTGGAAGAAGGCTACGGCATCAACCTCGTACCACTCGCCACTTTTGCGATGGAAACCTACAAGGATGATGAATGCAAAGAATTTCTGCCTAAGCTGAGCGGTGGTGCAACAGCAATGGATGAAAAGACCCAGCGACTCACCTCTCAGATGCACAAGGCGATAGCTGTCATCCAGTTTAAATTAGAGAGCCAGCTCTTCAAGAAACACCCAGAATGGAAGATGAAAGACCGCTGTCTTTTTGACCATATCGATTATAAGAAAGGTAAGGTAGAGATTGACGGAAAAGAGTATGACATGACTTCCTGCCACTTCCCTACCATCGACCCGAGCAATCCTGACAAGCTATCAGAAGAAGAGGAAATTCTGATTCAGAAACTACACCATTCGTTTATGGTTTGCGAGAAGTTGCACAAGCATATCAAGGTTATGCTGCAGCATGGTTGCATGTACGCTATCTTCAACAACAACCTGCTTTTCCATGCTTCCTGTCCGCTCAACGAAGACGGTTCATTGAAAGAGGTAGAAATCTATCCGGGCAAGAAATTCAGCGGCAGAGCCCTGATGCATTATACGGGCATGCAGATACGCACAGCTTTCCAATCAGATTCTGATCCGAATGAAAAGGAATATGCCATCGACTATTTCATCTACCTCTGGTGCGGTCCAGACAGTCCACTCTTCGACAAGAGTAAGATGGCAACCTTCGAGCGCTATTTCATTACCGATAAGGAGACGCATAAAGAAGAGAAGGGATACTACTTCCTGCTGCGTGATGATGAACAGGTTATCGACCATATTATGGATGAGTTTGGAGTAACCGGTCCTAACCGCCATATCATCAATGGCCACGTACCGGTTCGCACTACCAAGGGCGAGAATCCTATCAAGGCAAACGGCAAGCTGATGGTTATTGATGGTGGTTTCTCTAAAGCCTACCACAACGAAACAGGTATCGCCGGCTACACCTTAGTATATCACTCCCGCGGATTCCAGCTGGTACAGCACGAGCCGTTTACGAGTATGGAAGATGCCATCAAGCAGGGTACCGACATCAAGAGTACTACACAGATTGTAGAAATGTCGAACCGCCGCATGCTGGTTGCCGATACCGATATAGGTTGCGAACTCCGTAAGCAGATAGAAGACCTGAAGGAGCTTCTCTATGCTTACCGTCATGGTTTCATCAAGGAAACAGAAAGGAAGAAGTAAGAAACCGAGCATACTAAAAAAGCCCCCGGTGCAACATGCATCGAGGGCTTTTTTTTAGAATTTTCTGAACCGCAATCTCAGGGTCTTACTCTTCAGCTGCATCTTGCTTCCAGTCATTACCTCCTTGGCAAAATGCTCATTCAGATGATTGATGCCACAAGAACGCAAAGAATCATTCATTTCGGTTAAAAGAACATCGCCTCCATAATCCTCATGCCAATTATTACGATAAACAGATGTAATCAGCAAGCTGTCGGAGGTTTGCTCAAAACGCAGATAAAATCCTCTACCTGCCTCGAAGCGATCATAATCACCAACCTGAATCAGCTTATACTGGCAGCCCCAGAATATGCGCTTATCGGCAAAGCTACAAGTACCCCCTGTAGCTAAAGTATCTACCTGCTCCAGATGCCAGAAACCATCCAAATCACCATTCTGGCTTGTTTCTATCTCACATGAACTTAGAGAGAACACCATAACAGCAAAGAAAAGTATTCCTATTATCTTTTTCATATTTTCTATCTTATCGATTATTATTTCTTTTCGTCAGCAACCCTCTCTTGCTGATGGTTATCTGCATACCGGCATTATGCCCCAGCATCTTTTCGCTTCCGAAATCCATCGCATAGCCTGCTTTTACCTGCCACTGATGCGCGAAATCATAATGAGCCTCTACCAGGAAGCTTGCATTATGATGCTTTTTTGTAAACGGAACGCTATAGGAACCCCAACCTTTCTGATAGGTACCCAGTACTCGATAACCCAGGCGCTGTGTAGGCTGACCATCAAAACCCAGATGATAAGCTATGAAACGATTGTTTCTGATAATAATATATCCGTCATCATTATAAATAGGCGAACGGTAAAGTGGATTTCCTATCACCTGACCCCAGTGCTGCCATCCAGGATAGATGCCGTGGTTATAATAATCATCAGTACCCGCTACATGGTCTGCGATACCCGATGTACGGTCATGATTATACGGACCACTCTGATATTTGGTATAGAGATACTCCAGCACCACATTTTTCAGCCAGCGCGAATACTTCAGATTCAGTTCGAAGCCCAGCATGATATCCTTCAGCGAATACATAAAGAAACGGCGTTTTACCTTCTTATTCCAGTCTGCACCCTCACCATATCCATTATAGTCGAGGAGAAACATCTGACTGTGGTCTTCGAAAAAATGATCGGCATAGATGGCAGCTTTCCAACTGTCAGCGTCATAATTGATGCGCATGAGCCAACTACCCAACTGGTTACCGGCAACATTGGCATAAGCTCCTTCGCCAGCATCAGAGCCCGTTGCCGACAGCGCATGCCAGAAACCTTTCAGATTTTTCTCTGTAGGAATCTGAACCATACTGTCACCCATTGGGCGATATGCATTGCCGCCAAACTGAGCTGCCATCTCCAAACCCATTTCTATGCTGAGCGGACAGAAAGCATTCTCGTTGCCGATACGCAGGAAGCCTGCTTTGCTGTGATAGAGTATGTGGTCGCAGTATTTAGTCTGCCGTTTTGTAAAATCGTGCTGCCAGCCATCATCCGTCGTCATACCATAAGCCAGATGACCTTTCAGCTGCAGCCAGCCTCTACCAAACGGAAGAGTCCAATATTCTGGAAGCGCCAGACGAACCTGAGGTATCGGACGGGCATTGATACCCAGACACTGGCTACCACTGGAGAGCGACTGGTTTTTTAACTCCATCGGATATTCCTTGGCACCTGCAGTCAGCACACCATAAAGCCAGCGAGCCTCTACATAAGCCTGCTGCACCACAACATTACTGGTATAGTTTACCGGTACCGCCACATCTACTCCATATCCTACAGCCCAGCGGCGAGCAGAATCAGCAGAAAGCGGACGAACCAGACTACCTCTGAGATAGCCGTTATTCTTCTCTAAAGAACTTAATCCATGTTTATTTGCGTTAAGCCACAATGGGGTTTTACCATTCGAAAACGAACCTTGCATCTCAACACCATATTGTATGTCTTCCCCAAGATTTATCTTCTCCGCACCATTACCCTCTTGCCACATATACTGTGCCATAGATGGGACTGCCAAACTGCAAAGGGCAAAACATACACCTACCTTTATCTTATTCATAATTTAAAACAATTCTTTAAAGATAAAAACGGAATGATTTCTATTATATTGCATATTTTCAGAAAAAAAAAGAGCAACGCTTGCATCCCGATTCCGAGAACAAGCATTGCTCTTTAATTAAATTATCTTTATCCGAAGTTATCATACATGATGCTCTCAGGATCTACACCGAGAGAATCGAGATAATCGGTTACGGTCTTGATCAGCATTGGAGGTCCGCAGAGATAGTACTCGCAATCCTCTGGTGCCTCGTGATCCTTCAAGTAGGTATCACGGATGCAGTTAACAGCAAAACCCTCGTAGTACTTCACGCCCTGAGCATCTGCCACTGGGTCCTTGCGGTCGAGTGAAAGATGGAAGTGGAAGTTAGGGAATTCCTTCTCAAGCTCCCAGAAGTCCTCAAGGAAGAATGCCTCACCCAATGCACGCGCTCCGTAGAAGAAGTGAAGTTCACGGTCTGTGGTGTGCAATGTCTTGGTCATGTGCATAATCTGCGCACGCAATGGAGCCATACCGG